>ENA-ORND01001714-ORND01001714.1-human-gut-metagenome-genome-assembly--contig:-NODE-1714-length-14473-cov-4.650645_pt1 | contig 14473 bp, 10 predicted proteins | sample MGYA00242111_ERZ509014 | MGnify/ENA primary metagenome ERZ509014 (study PRJEB26280, sample SAMEA2338694) | human gut metagenome | biome: human gut; feature: human-associated habitat; material: faeces... | reverse complement strand
GAAGTACCTTAGAAAATAACAGTAAAATCTGTGAAGTAAATTTAGGCATAGTCAAGATACTATACGTTTTGCCTTGAATCGAGTGTTTACATATACTCCTCTCCTTGGAGAAGATATACTGCAAGTACCCTAGGAGATATACTTCACCGTCCAAGTAAGTACTACTTCTCGTGATATCCTATTAGTATATACAAGACTGTTGCCCACATTTAAAGTGAATGTATTTGTTGGATTCATGTTTTTTTGCGAAGTTTGTTGCTTGAAAAGTAAGCTTTGAGACATGAATATGAGAAATATTGTACTGTGTATATTATATTTGTTTTTGGTGCCGATGGGAGGGTTTGCCCAATCTGAGGTCGTTGTCTTGTATCCCGATACTGAAAATAAGGATTTGGATGAAGCTGTATACCAAAAAATCTTTTTGGCCGGCACGATCGATATGGGGAAAAGCGTGGATTGGCAGAAGGCTACCTGCGACTGGTTCCGGGCGCTTCCGGAGGGACGGTATCTCTTGTTCAATCCTCGTAGAGATAAAGGGTTGAGCGGGGAGATGTCCGATTTTGAGCATCAAGTGAATTGGGAACTGGAGCATCTGGAGAAAACCGATCTGATTATCATGAACATTCTGGCGAGCAGCAAATCCCCGATAACTTTATTGGAGATGGGGCTGTTTATGCGCTCCGGAAAGTTGCGGGTGATTTGCGAGCCCGGCTTTTACCGCTATGATAATGTGCGCTTAACTTGTGCGCGCTATGGCGTCCCATTGTATCAGAATATGGACGATTTTTTGAAAACCATGCGCTAATCTATTATTATTTGTTTAACTTTGTATAGTTTTAGGGACGGTGTGGAATCGATCCTAAGCGAGTATTGTCGAACAAAATGGAAAGAATATGAAAGGTATAGTTTTAGCCGGTGGATCGGGTACCCGCTTGTATCCGATCACTAAAGGAGTTTCCAAGCAACTTCTACCTATTTATGATAAGCCGATGATTTTTTATCCGGTATCCGTGCTCATGCTGGCAGGGATACGGGAGATTCTTATTATATCGACCCCTCAGGATTTGCCGGGCTTTCGTCGTTTACTGGGCGATGGCTCCGATTATGGCGTTCGTTTTGAATATGCCGAGCAGCCTTCGCCGGACGGATTGGCGCAAGCTTTCATCATTGGAGAGCGCTTTATTGGCGATGACTCCGTTTGCTTGGTGCTTGGTGATAATATCTTTTACGGACAGAGCTTTACCCGTATGTTAAAAGAGGCCGTTGACAAGGCGGAGAACGAACAAAAAGCGACCGTGTTCGGTTACTACGTAAACGATCCGGAACGCTATGGCGTGGCCGAGTTCGATGCGGATGGGAACGTCCTCAGTATCGAGGAGAAACCGAAGGAACCGAAATCGAATTACGCCGTGGTAGGATTGTATTTCTATCCGAACAAGGTGGTGGACGTGGCCAAGAATATCAAGCCTTCCGCCCGTGGAGAGCTGGAGATCACTACCGTGAACCAGTGGTTCTTGAAGGATGGGGAGTTGAAAGTGCAGCTATTGGGACGTGGATTCGCTTGGTTGGATACCGGGACTCACGACTCGTTGTCTGAGGCATCTACTTTCGTGGAGGTGATCGAGAAGAGACAGGGACTGAAGGTGGCTTGTCTGGAGGAGATCGCTTTCAAGCAAGGATGGATTGATGAGAAGCGACTTGAGCAAGTGGCTTTGCCGATGATTAAGAATCAGTACGGCCAGTATTTGATGAGGTTGATTAATAAGTAGAAGTAGTTCAGAATACGAGATATCGATGGAAAAAGACAGTAAAATATTTGTTGCCGGTCACCGGGGTTTGGTAGGCTCCGCCATTCTGAATAATTTGCGTAGCAAAGGGTATACGAACTTTCTGCTTCGTACGCATGCGGAACTGGATCTGACGGATCAAGCCGCTGTGAACGAGTTTTTTGCCGCTGAACGGCCGGACTATGTGTTCTTGTCGGCGGCGCACGTCGGCGGTATCATGGCGAACAGTCTGTACCGTGCCGATTTTATCTACAATAATTTGATGATCCAGAATAATGTCATTCATGCCTCTTGGAAAAACGATGTAAAGAAATTATTATTCTTGGGAAGCACCTGCATCTATCCCCGTGAGGCTCCGCAGCCGATGCCGGAGGATTGCTTGCTGACATCTCCCTTGGAATATTCCAACGAGCCTTATGCGATCGCCAAGATAGCGGGTATCAAGATGTGCGAGAGTTACAACCTGCAATACGGTACGAACTATATCGCCGTGATGCCTACTAACCTCTACGGGCCGAATGATAATTTCAATCTGGAGACCTCGCATGTGTTGCCAGCCATGATCCGTAAGATCCATCTGGCGAAATGCCTGCATACAGGAGATTGGGAGGCCTTGCGTAAGGATATGGACATTCGTCCGGTAGAGGGCGTGTCTGGGAAGGCCTCCGAGCCGGAGATACTCTCCGTATTGGATAAACAGGGTATCTGTCCGGGCGAGGTGGAGCTGTGGGGAACCGGCAAGCCGCTTCGTGAGTTTTTATGGAGCGAGGAGATGGCCGACGCTTCTGTTTATATCATGGAACACGTGGATTTCGAGGATGTCCGCCAGAAGGAGGGCGAGGTCCGGAATACACATATTAATATAGGTACGGGTATCGAGCTTTCGATCCGTGAGGTCGCCGAACTGATCCGGCGAGAGATCGGGTTCGAGGGCGAGTTGAGGTTTAACTCGTCCAAGCCGGACGGTACGCTTCGTAAGCTGACGGATGTAAGCAAGTTGCATGCCTTGGGTTGGCGCCATACGATCGAGATCGAGGAGGGCGTGAAGCGACTCTATGAATGGTACTTGGGAATTGAAAAATGAGAATTGAAAATTGAAAATTAGAGAAATGGGCAAAGTAGCGTTAATAACGGGTATTACGGGACAGGATGGGGCTTATCTTACTGAGTTCTTGATTAAGAAAGGATATACGGTACATGGTATCAAGCGTCGTTCTTCCATGTTCAATACGGATCGTATCGATCATTTGTATCAAGACCCGCATGTGGAAAACCGTAATTTGATTCTGCATTATGGCGATTTAACGGATAGTTTGAATCTTACACGTATCATTGGCGAGGTTCAACCGGACGAGATCTATAATCTGGCCGCCATGAGCCATGTAAAAGTAAGTTTCGACACTCCCGAATATACGGCGAATGCGGATGGTTTGGGCGTATTGCGTATCCTAGAGGCGGTCCGCTTGCTGAACTTGATCCCGAAGACACGTATTTATCAGGCATCTACATCTGAGTTGTATGGCTTGGTGCAAGAGGTGCCGCAGAGGGAGACTACTCCTTTCTATCCGAGAAGCCCTTATGCGGTAGCGAAACTATACGGTTACTGGATTACGGTGAATTACAGGGAGGCCTATCATATGCACGCTTCCAATGGCATCTTGTTTAATCACGAGTCTCCATTAAGGGGAGAGACATTCGTGACCCGTAAGGTAACCCGGGCGGTTTCACGTATCGTTTTGGGTATGCAAAAAAAGGTTTATATGGGTAATCTTTCCTCCAAACGGGATTGGGGACACGCAAAAGATTACGTGCGTGCCATGTACGCTATTTTGCAACAAGATGAACCCTCGGATTATGTCATAGCTACCGGGATTACTACCACGATTCGGGACTTTATCCGTATGGCTTTTGAGGAAATTGGCGTGGGAATCCGCTTTAAAGGAGAAGGGATAGACGAGGTCGCTATCTTAGAGTCGATAGACGAGGGATTGTTCGTCAAGAAGGTTGGTGATGCCTATCTGGAAAACTTTAAGAAACGTGTGGGTGAGGAAGTTGTAGGAGTAGATCCGCAGTATTTCCGCCCTACGGAAGTAGAGTTGCTGATCGGTGACGCTACGAAGGCACGTACTCGTTTAGGGTGGGAACCGGAGTATTCATTAGCGGCTTTAATTGAGGATATGATGAAGAACGATATAAAACTAATGAAGAAGGAGTCTTATCTGAAAGAGGGGGGCTATAAAATTTTGAACTATTTCGAGTGAGTTCGAAACAATTTGAAGATTTTATTTGTTGTAATTACAAAAAGAGTTAATTTTGTGCCAATTTTAAGATATTAGGTAATTGATTGTTTAATTAAAATGTTGAAAATATGAAGACTAAGGTTTTACTTTTAGCTTTGTTATCAGGTTTTGTATTCTCTGTGGCAGCACAGGAATATCAACCGCAGGTGGGGTTCAGCAATGAGGCTGGTTATAAGACTAATTTCAAGAAGAATAAAGCTCGCGACAATTGGTTTATTTCAATTGCGGGTGGAGCCAGCGTATTGTTAGGAGACCAAAATGGAGAGGCTGATTTCAAGAATCGTTTAAACTTCGCTCCACAAGTATCTTTTGGTAAGTGGTTTAATCCGTATTTAGGATTCCGTACCCAGTTAAATGGTGGTATTATCCACGGTTTTGAAGGTGATGGCGCACAGTTTATGCAACATAATAAATATGTAGCCGCTCACGTAGACTTGTTGTGGGATGTTACTAACTTCTGGGCTCCTTACAGAGAATCTAAAGTGTTCCGCTTGATTCCTTGGGTCGGTTTTGGTTATGCGCAGCGTTTCAAGACTACAGAGTCTTATGATCGTCCAAGAACGGAGTCTCCTACGTTGAACGCTGGTATCTTAACCGCTTTCCGTTTGAGCAAACGTGTTGATTTGAACGTTGAGATCCAAGGTTCTTTGTTGAACGAGCAGTTTAACCGTGTCGAGATGAATCACCTGACAGATGGTATCGTTCAGTTGAGCGCTGGTTTGACATTCAAATTGGGTAAGACAGACTTCGAGGTATTGGAGCCGATGGATTACGCTTTGTTGAACGACTTGAACGGCCAGATCAACTCTTTGCGTGCTGCTAACGATGAGTTGAGCAAACGTCCGGTTTCTTGCCCTGAGTGCCAAGAGACAGTTACTGAAGTTGTAAATAACTACGTTGACAATGTGGTTTACTTCCGCATCAACAGCGCTAAGATCGACAAGAACCAGCAGATCAATATCTATAACACAGCTGAGTTCATGAAGAACAACAACGCTCCGATCAAGGTAGTTGGTTACGCTGATAAGAAGACGGGTACTTCTGATTATAACATGGGTCTTTCTGAGAAACGTGCTAGAGCGGTCGCTAAGGAACTTATCGATAAATACGGTATCTCTTCTAGCCAGATCACTATCGAGTGGAGAGGTTCGGACGAACAACCTTATGGCGAAAATAGCTGGAACCGTGTAGTAATTATGAGCGCTAATAATTAATTTACGAATTAATACTTTAAAAAGGCCGTACTTCTAAGTGCGGCCTTTTTTTTTGCGCCGAAAAATACTTACTTTTGTGAGAATTTATCGAATTGCTATGATATTGAACAAAAAACATGGTTATTTAATCCAATGGCTGATTGGTGTAGGAGATTTGATCGTATTGAATCTCTTGTTTATGGCCGTTTTTCATCTGCTTGGCCCGAAATACACGGAAGCGATATCCTATAATTTGAGAGAGGTTATTCTGTTATTGAACTTCTGTTATTTCTTCTCTTTATATTTTATCCCGATTCAATTGCATCAGGCGGTCGTGTTTATCGACAAGATTGTGCAACGGGCGTTCGGATTGGTTACCGTACTTATCTTCTTGTTCGCTACTTGTTTGATCTTCTTGAATGTGGGAGATGTTCTGGCAACCTTCCTCTTGGTCTATTACGGGGTTTCTATCATCTTGTTTTCGCTTTGGCGGGTTTTGGTGCGCCTATCTTTAAAGTTGTACAGGCGAAAAGGCTATAACTTTAAGAAGGTGGTGATTGTGGGGGCCGGAAAGAATGGTATGGAGCTTTACCAAGTCATGAAAGATGATTTGAGCTATGGGTTTAGCGTAAAGGGATTCTTTGATGACAATGACTCGTTGAAAGACGTTTTACCTAATTACTTGGGCAAGACGAGCGAGGTGGAAGCGTATGTGCTGGAGCATGATATCGATGAGATTTATTGTACCTTGCCGGGTACGAACAACGGAAAGATCGTACGGCTTCTGAATTTCGCCGAGAAGAAGATGGTGCGCTTCTATATCGTGCCCGAGTTTTACCGGGATGTAAAGAAGAGTATGGTGATGGAGGTGATGGAATCGATCCCATTGCTGACGGTCCGCCGAGAGCCTTTGCAATCCGCCTATAACCGGTTCTTGAAACGAACGTTCGATATATTTTTCTCTTTGGTGATTTTGCTCACGATTTATCCGATCCTGTACATCGTGGTCGGTATAATGATCAAGTTAAGCTCACCCGGCCCGATTTTGTTTAAGCAGAAACGTACGGGATTGTATGGGCGTGACTTCGAATGTTTCAAATTTCGTACGATGAAGGTGAATGCGCAGGCTGATACCTTGCAGGCCGTTAAGAACGATCCTCGGAAGACCCGGATCGGCGATTTCTTGCGCCGGACGAATCTGGATGAGTTCCCTCAGTTCGTGAACGTCTTGCTGGGCGATATGTCCGTGGTAGGCCCTCGTCCGCATATGCTGAAGCATACCGAGCAGTACTCAGCGTTGATCGATAAGTATATGGTGCGGCATTTGGTGAAACCGGGAGTAACGGGGTGGGCGCAAGTCACCGGTTACCGGGGTGAGACCAAGACGCTGGAGCAGATGGAAGGACGTGTGAAGAGAGATGTGTGGTATATAGAGAATTGGACGTTTTTCCTTGATTTAAAGATTATTGTGGTTACGGTACTGAATATGTTCAAGGGAGAGAAGAATGCGTATTAATCCGATTTGTTGCACACTTTTTGCGGATTTGTGTAATCTGTATTTATATTTATGCTATATTCGCGCTCGATGGGAAGAATAATTGCAATAGATTACGGCCGGAAACGTACGGGGATAGCCGCTACGGATATTTTACAAATGATCGCTAACGGCGTGGCGACAGTCCCAAGTGGAGAGGTTGTGAAATACCTGTCGGATTACATATCGCGGGAACCGGTGGATTTATTTGTGGTCGGGCTTCCAAAGCAAATGAACAATGAGCCTTCTGAGAACATGAAGTATGTGGAGGCGTTCGTGACCCATCTGAAAAGGACGATACCAAGTATTCCGGTAACTTATTACGACGAGCGGTTCACGTCGGTCTTAGCTCATAAGGCCATGTTGGAAGGCGGTTTAAAGAAAAAGAAACGGCAAGATAAAGGATTGGTCGATGAGATTAGCGCCGTTATTATTTTGCAAGCTTATTTAGAAAGTAAAAAATATCAGTTATAACTTATGATTTTACCCGTATTTTTATATGGTCAGCCCGTACTAAGAAAAGAGGCTGAGGATGTACCTAAAGATTATCCCGACTTGAAACAGTTGGTTGCCAATATGTTTGAAACGATGTATAATGCCGATGGGGTAGGGCTTGCCGCTCCTCAGGTGGGCTTGTCTATCCGTTTGGTGGTTATAGACGGTGATGTGATGGGAGATGACTTCCCTGAATGCAAGGGTTTCAAGCGTGCGTTGATTAATCCCGAGTTTTTGGAACGTAGCGAGGAGGAAATAGCTATGGAGGAAGGCTGCTTGAGCCTGCCGGGTATACACGAGAAAGTGTCTCGCTCGAAAACGGTTCGTGTGAGATATTGGGATGAGAATTGGGAGGAGCACGAGGAAGTGGTGGAAGGTTTCGCCGCCCGTATCGTGCAGCATGAGTGCGAGCATCTGACGGGGCATGTCTTTATCGACAATGTCTCCGCTATTCGCCGCCAATTGAACAAAGGCAAATTAAATAGTATTATTAAAGGGACGGTTCGTTGCTCTTACCGGGCAAAAGCCGTTGGTAAATAATAAATCTATAAATAATCAATATGACAGATTTAAGTAAAAACATTGAGGCCCTCAGGGAAAAGAAAGCCGTTATCGAGATGGGCGGTGGTGAGGCTGCTATCGAAAAGCAAGTGGCGATGGGTAAGCTTACTGCCCGGGAGCGTATCTTGGCTTTGTTGGATAAGAACTCTTTCCATGAGTATGACATGTTCGTGAAACACGATGGCCGTGATTTCGGTATGGAGAAGAAGGTTCTGCCGGGTGATGGTGTGGTTACTGGTACGGGTACGATCTTTGGTGCCCCGGTTTGCATCTATGCGCAGGACTTTACGGTTGCCGGTGGTTCGTTAGGTTTGCAGCATGCTCGTAAGATCACCAAGATCATGGATCATGCGTTGAAGATGAAATGTCCGATCATCGGAATCAATGACTCGGGTGGCGCGCGTATCCAAGAAGGTGTTGGTGCTTTGGCTGGTTATGGTGAAATATTCTATCGCAATACGATCGCCTCGGGCGTGATCCCTCAGATTTCCTTGATCCTCGGTCCTTGTGCCGGTGGTGCCGTTTATTCTCCGGCGTTGACGGACTTCGTGTTTGTGGTTGAGAACATCTCTAAGATGTTTATCACGGGACCGAACGTTATCAAGACCGTGCTGGGTGAGGATATCTCAATGGAAGACCTTGGTGGCGCACGTGTTCATGCAGAGACTACAGGTAACGCTCATTTCTATGCCTTGAGCGAGCAAGAATGTTTCGATCAGGTGAAACGTTTGGTTAGCTTCATCCCTTGGAATAATCAGGAGCGTGCGAAAGTGGTTGAGCCGAAAGAGCCGTCCGCTATGCTGAATATCGAGCAAGTAGTTCCGGCGGACCCGAAACAGCCGTATGATGTGCGAGACGTTATCAGATGTATCGTCGATGACTCGGACTTCTTGGAGATTCAAGAGTTGTGGGCCGCTAATATTGTGATCGGTTTTGGCCGTATGGCAGGAGAAACGGTAGGTTTCGTTGCCAATCAACCGATGGTTCTGGCCGGCGTGCTTGATTGTGATAGCGCTGACAAGGCCGCTCGTTTCATCCGTTTCTGCGACTCATTCAATATTCCTATCATCACGTTGGAGGATATGCCGGGTTATCTGCCGGGCGTAGATCAAGAGCATGCGGGTGTGATTCGTCATGGGGCTAAGGTTCTGTATGCGTATTCGGAAGCTACTGTTCCTAAGATCACGGTTATCTTGCGCAAGGCGTACGGTGGAGGTTATATAGCTATGAACTCCCGTCACTTGGGCGCTGACTTCATGTTCGCTTGGCCGAGCGCGGAGATCGCTGTTATGGGTCCGGAAGGCGCAGCTAATATCATATTCCGCAAGGAGATCATGGAGGCGGAAGATCAGAACGCTATGCGTCAGGAGAAGGTGAAAGAATATATCGAGAAATTCGCGAACCCGTACGTGGCGGCTTCCAAGGGATTTATCGACTCTGTGATCGAACCGAAAGAAACCCGTTCATTATTGCTACACGCACTGAAGCTTTCCATTCTAAAAGAGGAATACAGACCGGCCAAGAAGCATGGTTTGCCTCCGTTCTAAATTGATGAGAGTATGGAAAAGAAACACCAGCAAGAAGAATATGTAGACTTTGTGGTGACGGCACGTAAATATAAGACGTTGCTGACAGCGAAGTATAAGAGCCGACCGATGTGGCATAAGCCGTCGGCTGGTGACGTGGTTTCTCATCTTCCCGGAACGATTATCAAGATTATGGTAGAGGAAGGACAGGCTGTGGAGGCCGGGCAACTTCTGCTAATCCATGAGGCGATGAAAATGCAGAACCGGGTGGTCGCTCCCATATCGGGAGTCGTTGTCGAGCTCAATGTAAAAGAAGGTGATAAGATAACGAAGAATCATTTAATGGTAAAAATAGAGTCTAAGTAAGATAATTTACTTATTTTTGCCTCTCAATCATTTTTAATAGGATGAAGAAGGCAACACTCTTTTTGATATTACAGATATTTACGATTTCGCTTTTTGCGCAGATTAATACGGACCGTGTATTGGCCATTGGTAGGAACGCCCTTTATTTTGAGGATTATGTTCTTTCCATTCAGTACTTCAATCAGGTTATCAAATCCAAACCTTGGTTGGCGGAACCCTATTTCTATCGTGCGGTGGCGAAGATAAATCTGGACGATTTTAAGGGGGCCGAGGAAGACTGTACTTTATGTCTTCAGCGGAACCCTTTTTTAACACAAGCGTATTACGCTCGCGGCATCGCCCGTCAAAGTCAGGAGAAATACGACGAGGCGATCGACGATTACCAGAAAGGACTTGAGTTCAAACCCGAGGACCGCCAGATGCTGGTGAATATGGCGGTGGCTTTTATCCAGAAAAAAGACTACAACGGGGCGGAGAAGACATTCGATGATTTAATGACCGCCCATCCGAAATATTCCATGAATTATATGACACGGGGCGCTATGTATCTGGAGAAAGGGGATACGTTGAAAGCCTTGGCCGATTATAATAAGGCGATCGAGATGGATCCTTATTATGCGCCGGCGTATGGCAATCGTGCGATCCTTCATTATCAAATGGATGATTATAAGGACGCTCTGGCCGATTTGAACGAGGCTCTACGTCTGGATACCCGTGAGAGCGGATATTATATTAACCGGGGGCTAGTTCGTTATCAGATGAATGACTTGAGAGGTGCGATGGCCGATTACGATCAGGTGATCAGCATGGATAGCCGGAACTTGATCGCACGGTTTAACCGGGGGTTGCTTCGGTTCCAAGTCGGGGATAATAACCGGGCTATCGAGGACTTCGATGTCGTTATCCAGCAAGAGCCAGATAACTATATGGCTTATTACAACCGTGCGTTGCTCCGTTTCGAGACGGGCGACTACCGGGGGGCCGTGCAGGATTACGACGTGGTCTTGAAGCAATATCCTACTTTCCTGCCAGGCTTTGTGAGCCGTTCGGAAGCAAAGCGTAAGCTAGGTGATAACGTGGGGGCAGACCGTGATTATTGGGCAGCCATAAAGATGGAGGAGCAGGCCAAGAACGGACAGCTCCCGAAGACATCGTCTTCTGGCTCCAATACAGCGGTGAACGGAGATACCAAGACGGACGATTCGGAGGAGAATACTCGTGAGCAATCCGATAAGAATATCAATAAGTTCAACCGCTTGGTGGTATACGATAAGGAGCAGGAGCGTAAAAGTAAATACCAAAGTGAGGTCCGTGGGCGTGTACAAGACCGGAATGTCCATGTGGATCTGGAACCCCGGTTTGTCTTGACCTATTACGAGAAGGCGGATCCCGTAAAGAAACTTGTTTATTACGACAAGATGGTGGAGGATTACAATGGCCAGATGGTCCTGAAGCGTAAATTGCGTATCACGAACGAGGAGGCCGCTTTGACTGAGGACCAAATCGCCGTGCATTTCGCCTCCATCGACGAGTATTCGGCGGAGATCGAGCGTGATCCGAACAACGCTAACGCTTATTTTGGCCGTGCGATGGACTTCATGTTGGTGCAGGATTTCTCGGAGGCGATCAAGAATTTCTCGGAAGCGATCGAGCGAGACCCGTCGTTCACGATGGCTTATTTCAATCGTGCCGTGGAACGTTATAAGCAATTGATGTACACCCAATCCCAGCAGGCTAGCAAGGATACGTACGACTTGAGTGGCTCGGGAATGAACTTGAATATTGGTAAGTCCGCACAGTCGCAGGTAAACGCCAACACCTCGGTGGACCTCCGTAGCGCTATGCTGAAGGATAATAAGCGAGCCTATGAGCATGAGCAGATCATGAGGGATTACGATATGGTGATCAAGCTGAACCCGGGTTTTGTGTACGCTTACTTTAACCGTGCGAATCTGCGTTGCGCCCAGCGTGATTTCCGTGCCGCTATCGTTGATTACAACGAGGCGATCGAGCGGGACCCTGAATTTGCCGAGGCTTACTACAACCGTGGGTTAGCCCGTCTGTCGCAAGGTGACGTGAACCGGGGCATCGCCGACTTGAGCAAGGCAGGGGAATTGGGTATCTACAACGCCTATAGTATCATCAAGCGAATGACAAGCCGGTGATAACGCAAATTATTCGAGTTAAATGTTTCGCTGATAGAAAAGAAATATTAACTTTGTGGGCTGAATATAAAGAATTTTAGAGAATAGAATATGATAAAGATTACATTTCCGGACAATTCCGTAAGAGAATATGCAAAGGGAACGACTGCTATGCAGATAGCGGAAAGCATTAGTTCTCGTTTGGCACAGGAAGTCCTAGCCGCAAGCGTGAATGGGGAGGTTTGGGACTTAAGCCGTCCTATCAACGACGACGCTACGGTGAAACTTTTGAAGTGGGAAGACGAGGAAGGTAAACATGCGTTCTGGCATTCCAGTGCTCATCTTATGGCAGAGGCTTTGCAGGAATTATATCCGGGTATTAAATTCGGTATCGGTCCGGCGATCGAGAACGGTTTCTATTATGACGTGGATCCGGGTGAGGCCGTGATCAAAGAGGGTGATTTCGCTGCTATCGAGGCTAAGATGCTTGAGCTGGTAGCCAAGAAAGAAGAGATCAAACGTCAGGACATTACCAAGGCGGATGCCATGAAGATGTTCGGCGATAGAGGTGAAGAGTATAAAACAGAGCTTATCAGTGAGTTGGAAGACGGTACGATCACTACCTATACGCAGGGTTCTTTTACGGACTTGTGTAGAGGGCCGCACTTACCGAATACCTCTTATCTGAAAGCTGTCAAGATATTGAGCGTAGCCGGCGCTTATTGGCGTGGCGATGAGAAACGCAAGCAATTGGTTCGTTTGTATGGTATCACTTTCCCGAAAAAGAAGATGTTGGATGAGTATCTGACATTGTTGGAGGAGGCCAAGAAACGTGACCACCGTAAGATCGGTAAGGAGATGGACTTGTTCATGTTCTCCGATACGGTAGGTAAGGGCTTACCGATGTGGTTGCCGAAAGGTACCGCCTTGCGTTTGCGTCTGCAAGAGTTCTTGCGTCGTATCCAAGCTCGTTATAATTATCAAGAGGTAATGTGTCCGCCGATCGGTAATAAATTATTGTATATTACCTCCGGCCACTACGCTAAATACGGAAAGGATTCTTTCCAACCGATCCATACACCTGAGGAGGGTGAGGAATACTTCTTGAAACCGATGAACTGTCCTCATCACTGTATGATCTATAAAAACTCTCCTCGTTCGTATAAGGACCTGCCGTTGCGTCTTGCTGAGTTCGGTACGGTTTGCCGGTATGAGCAGAGCGGAGAGTTGCACGGATTGACCCGTGTACGTAGCTTTACGCAGGATGATGCTCATATTTTCTGCCGCCCCGATCAGGTAAAGCAGGAATTCTTGAACGTAATGGACATCATCTCGATCGTATTCAAGACGATGAATTTCGAGAACTTCGAGGCTCAGATCTCCTTGCGTGACAAGGTGAACCGTGAGAAATATATCGGTAGCGACGAGAATTGGGAGAAGGCTGAGCAAGCGATTGTAGAGGCTTGTGAGGAAAAAGGCTTGAAAGCTAAGATCGAATATGGAGAGGCCGCTTTCTACGGTCCGAAACTCGACTTCATGGTGAAAGACGCTATCGGCCGCCGTTGGCAGTTAGGTACGATTCAGGTAGACTATAACTTACCGGAACGTTTCCAATTGGAATATACGGGTGCCGACAACCAGAAGCACCGTCCGGTTATGATTCACCGTGCGCCGTTCGGTTCCATGGAACGGTTCGTTGCCGTATTGATCGAGCACACCGCCGGAAAGTTCCCGTTGTGGTTGACTCCGGACCAGGTTGTGGTACTCCCGATCAGTGAAAAATACAACGATTATGCTCAAAAAGTTGTAAATTTCTTAAATAATTCCGACATTCGCACCGTTTTAGACGATCGTAACGAAAAGATTGGTCGTAAGATACGTGATAACGAGTTGAAAAAGATTCCTTACATGTTGATTGTCGGGGAGCAGGAAATGAACGAAAATAAAGTTTCTGTTCGTCGTCAAGGAGAAGGAGACAAAGGATCTATGACAACAGAAGAATTCGCAGAAATGATAAATAAAGAGGTAGAAGCTCAGTTGAACTCTATCTACAATGAATAAATAAAAGGAGGATTAATTATAGCAAGAACAATGGAAATTAGGGGCAGAGGTCAAAATGACAAGCCACAGCACAGAGTGAACGAGCAAATTCGGGCTGCTTCTGTGAGAGTCGTTGGTGAAAATGTAGAAGCGGGTGTTTATCCTTTAAAAGAGGCTTTAGCCATGGCTGAAGCTGCCGGAGCTGATCTGGTAGAGATATCCCCCAATGCCGATCCACCTGTATGCAGGATTATTGATTACAGCAAGTTCCTGTATCAGTTGAAGAAAAAGCAGAAAGAGATTAAAGCCAAGAGCGTGAAGGTCGTTGTAAAGGAGATTCGTTTCGGGCCTCAAACAGATGATCATGATTTCAATTTCAAGTTGAAACATGCAATCGGGTTCCTGCAAGAAGGTGCGAAGGTAAGAGCCTACGTGTTCTTCAAAGGGCGTTCGATTCTGTTTAAAGATCAGGGGGCTGACTTGTTGGAACGCTTTGTTAATGCATTGGAAGATTACGGGAAACTGGA
>ENA-ORND01001709-ORND01001709.1-human-gut-metagenome-genome-assembly--contig:-NODE-1709-length-14494-cov-5.285823_pt1 | contig 14494 bp, 11 predicted proteins | sample MGYA00242111_ERZ509014 | MGnify/ENA primary metagenome ERZ509014 (study PRJEB26280, sample SAMEA2338694) | human gut metagenome | biome: human gut; feature: human-associated habitat; material: faeces... | reverse complement strand
GAGGGGCGACTGCTCACGGTCAGCGCGGCGTGTTCGCCCTTTTTATTTCAATTCACGCCCCTCCGCGAGGGGCGACGGCAAAGGTGTGGCGGCAATCGTGCTGCCTAATTATTTCAATTCACGCCCCTCCGCGAGGGGCGACAATAGGGCAGAACGCAGGAAAGCGGCGCGGGACATATTTCAATTCACGCCCCTCCGCGAGGGGCGACTGACGATGACGACTAAGCCGCGTAACCGCGTTCTATTTCAATTCACGCCCCTCCGCGAGGGGCGACAGAATCGGGCGGTCAGACGTTCCATGCGGGTTGTATTTCAATTCACGCCCCTCCGCGAGGGGCGACGGTTCCACGCTCATAGCAAGAATACGTCGCTTGCATTTCAATTCACGCCCCTCCGCGAGGGGCGACGTTTACGGAATCAACGATTAACTGTGCCACCGAGAATTTCAATTCACGCCCCTCCGCGAGGGGCGACAGGTGGCTGTACACGAAACCATCTTTTTCAAGGCATTTCAATTCACGCCCCTCCGCGAGGGGCGACAGATTGTCAGCGCGTTCAGCCAATCTTGCCTTTCATTTCAATTCACGCCCCTCCGCGAGGGGCGACCATGCCGAACCCGTCACCCACGCCTCGTCAGCATTTCAATTCACGCCCCTCCGCGAGGGGCGACTGACCGCCCTTGTCGGTTGGCTCATGCCCTCCTATTTCAATTCACGCCCCTCCGCGAGGGGCGACGCCACGCACACCGTAGCCGCCAGCAGACACAAAAATTTCAATTCACGCCCCTCCGCGAGGGGCGACGGGAATTATTCAAACGCTGCTCGTTTGCAATAGAATATTTCAATTCACGCCCCTCCGCGAGGGGCGACAGAAACGCAAAGCGGCATCCACAGGAGCAAATCATTTCAATTCACGCCCCTCCGCGAGGGGCGACAGCGCGGCGCTGTTTGAACAGCACCGCCAAATATTTCAATTCACGCCCCTCCGCGAGGGGCGACAGCAAAAGATATGCAATTTCTGCAAATCTTTTGTTCAACCCTTACAAATCAGCATGGCTTAACAATAATGCCACGCAATTTGTCGAGATTATTTTGGTAATATTTCATAGAATCATCGCTTGAATTTTGACATCACGCCGCGCGAGACGGTCGGTCATTCATGTATGATTCACATGCGCTGAAAAGAGTGTTTTCAGCTTCCGCTATAGCATCAGCAGTTCTCCGGCTTCAATGCGCGCAGTGCAACCAAGCACATCAATGCGCTCCTTGTAACTGTTGCCAAGGCGATAGAAGCGAACGGAGTCATGTTCTGCATCAATTGTCGCTGCCAATTGCGCCTTGAGCGCCGTCAGCTGTGCTGCATCAAGCATGACTTCAAATACAGAGTTCTGAACACGCCGTCCATAGCGTTCGCAGAGTTTCGCTACACGCCTAAGCCGCGCTGCTCCCGCTTCGGTTGCTGTATTCACATCATAAGTAACAACAACCAACATTTTTTCACCTCCAGACAAACGGCGGATAGCAATCAAGATCCCTGCGCAAGACACGCGCCAGCATCATGGCCTGTACATAAGCAATCAGCCCCACTTGGATTTTTTCTCCGAGATACGGATGCGTGATTTCTTCCTGCTTTCGGTCACGCCATGCGGTAAGTACCGTTTTGCGCCCGCGCTCGTTCAGCATAACAGCCAGCGAATCGTACTCAAAGTCCTTATCCGTCAGCTGACGTTTGTTGAACAGCGACAGCGCCAGCCGGTCGCACAGCGGCGCTCGGAACTCTTCCAGCAAGTCCAGCGCCAGCGACGGCCGTCCCGGTCGAAGCGTGTGCAGCCATCCAGCCGCTGGATCTAAGCCTACCGTTTCAAGTGCCGCTTGAATGTCCCGCGTTTGCAGCGTGTACATAAACGACAGGACTGCATTCACTTCATTGCGCGGCGGTCGTCTGCTGCGCTCCACAAACTGGAAGGGGCATTGTGGGGAAATCATGTCGTCAAAATGCGCAAAGTAGCATTTTGCGGCGGCTCCTTCGATGCCGCGCATTTGGTCAACACCTGCGCATGTCTCCAGCTGTGCTGCATACTGGCTAATAGACTGGCAGGCTGCTCGAAGACTCTCTGCTGTTGCCGCATCCTGCGTCCGTGCCGTGCGCATCAATACATTTTTCTCGTTGAGCAGCTTGCCCACCAGGAGGTTCTGCACGAATTTCATGCGGAAGTCATCATCATCCAGCGCTTGATACTGCTTTTTTCTCAGCAGCACATTGCCGCTGACCGGCCCGCAAATGCGGCTGTAAAAGCGTCCATTCGACGATAGGAACGTCAGCGTAATCCCGTGTTCAGCGCAGAAACCAATCAGCGGTGTGGAGACTGTCATTTCCCCAAAGCACACGATTCCGTCCAGCATCACAGCCGGTACACTTGCTTTCTCTTCGCCGCCAATTTTCACGCAGATATTCTCGTTGCGGCAGAAAAGGTAGCTGTCTGGCGTTGTCACATAGAGGGTTTCCAGTAATTTTTTCATTCCGTCTCCACCCTCTCTGCTTCAAGAAGAAGCGCCTTGCAATATTCCTTCGCGGATGTTTTTACCTTCGGCATACAGTATTCCTGCATCGAGCAACGTTTGCATTTCGGGCCGTAAGCTGCCGACGGAATCAGCATTTCGCGGCGGACTTTCCAGAGTTTCTGCACAGTCTGCCGTACCTGTTCACGCAGCGCTTCATCAAGTTCCACATCCACTCTGCGATGCGCGGTAATGTAGAACAACGCACCTGCCGGGATCGTCGTGTGATACATTTCCTCTAAGCACATCGCCTCCGCGCAAAGCTGAATCTTGTATTCTGATTCATCGCGTATCTTCCCATGCTTGTACTCCACCGGCAGCAGCCGCACCGGGAAATCCACTGCGGGAATCGTGCAGCCGTTTTCATCCCGCACCGCTTCAATGCAGTCGCATTTTCCGCTGATTTGCATTTCGTCCGAAAAGACACTGTTCTCGTAGAGCTTCACGAAATCGCCGCGCCGCTCCACGCGCTGTGTATGAACCCGTTCATGCTCGGCGCGACCTTTCGCCGTCTCGACATTTTCTACCCATACACGTTCATTCAGCAGCAGCGCGGCGCGCCGCAGACAGTAATCTGCCTGCGACAGCCACGATAACGGAAGATACTCCTGCTCGTCATCCACGGGTAAACCAGCTTTCTCCCTGCGGCAGTTCATCCCAGACAATTTCCCCATAAGGATTGCTCAAAAAGCCCATCCGTACCCCCGCAGGCACCTTATCCAGCGCCACCTTTGCTTCATAGTCACGATAATTGCGGGGGAAATCCACCTTCTTCTGCACCGTCACCAGTTCAAAGAGTTTATGCGCCGGTGCACAGCCCAATTGGGCTTGACGTGCGCGCTGTTCAGGATTCGTATCCGTGCCTTCGTGCTTGAAGATGATGAGCGGAGAAACAACCTCCATTTCACCCTTGCTCGCCGAACGGTCATGCTCATACATGTTGAGAATCGCCTCAAACAGCGCCTTCATATCAGCTTCATCGAATCCCGTTTCCGCTGCAAGATTCGCGCTGATGAAGCCACGCACCTCATACAGACCAAAGGGGATAATCTGCTTGCGTCCCATCGTGCGCAGCTTATCTTCAGACGCTTCCTGTTCCGCTTTCTCATATTCCTCGTAGGATTTGTCATTTCCGCCCAATGCCGCCGCCATGCGCGTGATGGATATGTCCAGCGGCAGTACCGAATCCAAACTCTTGCCGAAAGCAAGTTGAACAGGACCGCGGACTTGCCCCGCATTGGGGCCAGTAGACATCACAGCCCCAAAGGTGCGCACATCGTAGAAGAGTTCACACGCTTTTTTGCGTGCCGCATAAACCGGATTTTTTTCTTTCGCGCCTTCAATCCCCGCTTCGCGCTTTGCCAGTGCAATCTGCTTGTTCAGATTCACCGCCTTCTGCACGAAAATCCCCATGCCCGGCACGCCCTGATAAGCAATCTCAATATAGTTGCGAATGCGGCGTTTCGTGGCCACGTCGGTGATAAATCCCTGCATGGTCTGCGGGTCAATCCGGGGCATGTTGCCCATATCCGGGTCGCCGTTCGGGTTGGCATTGGTGCAAGCAACATAGTACATAAATTCGTAACGGTTCTGCAGTGCCATTTTCTTATTCCTCCTCGTCCGTTTCTGCCGCAGCTTTCTGTTCTTTCTTCACTTTCCGCAGTTCATTGAGTCTCCGATTCAACTCCGCTGTCATTTGGCGATACCCCAGCGCAAAGTAAGCCTGCTGCTCCAAGTTCAGCATGGTGGGGATTTCCCCAATGTCACAAGTCACCTTATCCAGCATTTCCAGATACATCTTCAGATAGTCACCCTTGATTTTGTCCTGGTGCGGTACGGAGAGAATTGACAGCTGCCCCAGCACCAGTGCCGGCATCTGACAAGCAGATGCATAGTAGCGCTGTACAATACCTGCCTGAACATCTCTCATTGCAAACTGCTGCATACTCGCATACACGGCGACCCACGCGCCGCAGCGGTATGCAACATTCGTATTTTCCGCCTGATACATAGCTTCTATCACGCCTTCCTTTCGATTGTTTTTCCGAATCAGCCATACTTTCAGCCATTGGCAGCACATTGCATCGGGCACGGGCGCATGTTTATCTTCTTCGCTGGCACTGGCCATTTGATTGCGAATGTATCGCAGCGCACGAACCGCCACGGAATCCGGCAGCATACTGTCCGTCAAGATTGCGTGCAGCACCGCTGGCGTAATTCCTGAAAGTTCCTTGTCCATCCGCTTGAAAACGTTCTTTTCGCTCTTTTGCCGCGGCATCAGACGAATCATCATTGCTTTCAGCGAATTAATTTTTGTGAATCCCGTTCCACCGAGATCGACCATTTGCAAGTCATTGCGCCATTGCTGGATGCTCTCCTCCAGTTCGCCGTAATTCCCGTGGTCGTAGCTGCGAACCATGACACGCCCTGTAACGCCGGACAGCAGGAGGATGTAATACTGCGTGCTGGCTGGAATCGCGATTGTCGCTGCTCCGCTTTCAATGCTCTCGATGCGTTTGGCTGCAATATCGCGTTTAGCATCAGGATTTGACGGTGCTTCTACCGTTTCATCAAATTCTTCATCGTCGTCGTATCCATCATCATCTTCCGTCTGCTGTTCTGTTCCCTGATTCTTAGGATCGCCATCCAGTGCTTGCTGCATCGGGTCGCATTCCGCAGGAACATAGCAGTCAAACCAATGGACAAAGCGCATTCCCGCCAACGTTGGCGAAAGCGTTTCGCTTGACATGAGATGGTCAAGCGCCGCTTTCACCGCGTCAATTGCTTCCGCAGAAACAGGCGCATTCGCCGATTGCTTTAGCCCGTACGAGCAAAATGCTGGCTTGTCAAAGCAAAACAGCGCATCACCGCGTCCATGTCCGCCAACTTGCAAAAGTCCCTTAATTGGCGGCAGGGTAGCAACCGGCATCGTTTTTTCTCCAGTAATCAGGCACAAGCTTTCTGCCGCGCCATGCTGCGCGAACTGCTGACGAAACTCCCGCCACCATTCCTGCACCTCCGGAATTTCGACAATAGGCGTTCCTGCAATTTCAAATGAAACGCGGTCTGATGGCTTCAGCTTCAGCCGCAGCAGTTCCTGCCGAACCTGTTCACAGCAAGTTTCGTCCTCCAGCAAATGCACGCAAACTGACAATTCAGGTACTTTCTGCGCTGCCTGCTGAAGAGAAGCAAGAAAGTATCGATGCTTGAGCGTGTTGTCTTTCGGCTTTTTGCCTTCCTCTCTTTGCTCAACTTTGCTTTCCGGCGTATCTTTCCAGAAGACAACCTCGTTTTTTTCTACCAGCACATTGCACTTGTCTTTGCCATTCGCCAAGCTGCCAATGTCAGGGCAAAAGTATTCATCCTCGCCGTCCTGCCTCACGCCAAGGAACGTGCCATTCGCGCCAAGGCAAACCCATGCCTTTACCGTCTTTTTCACCATGCCCGGAGGCGGCAGCAGCTGGTAACGCATGGCATAATCGTACAGCGGTCTCAGCATATCGCATCCCCCTTCAGGACTTCCGGGCTATCATAGGGCGGCACTTCAATGACGCCCTGCTTCATCACCGCATGATACAGGGACAGCCTTGTCCGCGTTTTCTTGCGAACCTCCGCGTCATGCAGGTCAAAAATGTCGTACACCATCAAGCCCAAATCCATGTCTTGCTGAATCGGCTTTTCGTTCGGATCGCTCTCAGAGAAGTACGCAACGCATTCCCTTAAGCCGAGCGCAGGCTGGCAAAAGCACTTGCCACCTTTAATTCGCCGTTCAGCCTGTGCATACAGCTGCTCCACCGTACCATGATAATCCGGCCGCGGCACAATCTGCGCGGTAATGCGGTAGCGGACATCATACAGGAAAACCGTTTGCCGCTGTGTCCGCTCATCCTCTGCGCTGATTGGTTCCATATTATTTCCCAATATGGACTTCACTTCGTTGCGCCTGACGCTGATATAGCGGATAGGTTTCAGCACTTCAATTTTTGTCACCATCCAAAAAAATTCTGTCCTTTTGCTGTAAATGCTTGACAGTATGCCTCGTGCTGCTGATGGTGTTGGGACTGCCTGCGAAAGCCTTTCTACTTTCGTTGTCGGCGAAGTGAAGCACGCCAAGTCACCCCAAACGGTCACTGAAATCTCCATGATTTTTCATCACCTCCATGTTCTTCTCTCTGCCAAATCAGCAGAGAGGATAGCATTATCTTTGTACTATTTCAATTCTCAGCTTGTTACCCTATCAGTGTTTCAAGCTGTCAGTACAAATATAATATAATTCGCATGAATTGTCAATAGCAAATCTGGTATATAAGAATTTTTTCACCACATACAGTCATCATTTTTCAACTGCATCCCCGTATCCATATGATAATCCTCCTTCCTGCGAAGCACCCAATAACCGGATGGCTGCCTGCTCTCATTCCGCTTTCCCGCAAAATACAGCTGCTCTGCGTAACGGCTGAAGTCATCATTCGCATATGCAGTCACGCACAGCTTTGCAGCTTCATGCATCCACTTCGCCGTCACGCCGTTTTCCAAGGCTTCTTCCTTCAGCTTCTCAAACAGCTTGTTTTCAGGTTCATATGGCACAAGCACCTGCACGCCATCATTCTTGATGATGCGATAGTGTTTCTCAGCTCCTGCATAATCCTGGTTTTGGACGGCCTCGCTCAGTTCCTTCTTCCCTTTCAACTTCCAAAAGAGCTTCTGATAGTAGCGCTGAATGTCGCTCGGATTCATCAAGTCAATCGGTTTCTCAATATGCAATGCACTAACCAGCGTTGCCGCCTTGTTATACCAATTATCTGGATACAAATTGTCTTCATCCGGAAGGAACACAAGCACTTGCCCGCCTTCGGGATGGCGACCGTTTCGATTGCATCTTCCCGCCGCCTGAATGATTGATTCCAGCGGGGCCAGCGCGCGGAAAACGCTGTCAAAGTCCAAATCCACCCCCGCTTCGATGCACTGCGTCGCAACCACACGGCAAGGCAAGCCGTCGCGCAGCCGCTTTTTGACTTGCTCTATCACGACGCGCCGATGTGCCGGACACAATTCCGTCGTGATGTAGAATACTGATTCCGTCTCACATAGCAATTTCAGCGCATCGAACAGCTTCTTCGCGTGCTTTTTCATGTTCACAATGGTGCAGCTGCTCCGCTGTGCCGCCATTTTCTGCGCAATTTCTTCCCACGAGATTCTCTCATTCGGCAAAACTCGCCATGTCACCTGAACACGGCGAAGTTGCTGATACATATCGGCATGGTTCGGACAAATCTCCGTAGCATGCCAAGTAAGATTAGGGATTGATTGATAATCCGGCTGTGTCGCCGTAGAAAAGAGCATCGTCACATTTTTCTTCGGCAGATTGCAAAGCGCCTGAATGGTTTTGAGCGTCGCAGGAAACAATTCTGCAGACAAGCTCTGCGCTTCATCGAAAATGATTACAGAATTTGCCAACCGATGCAGTTTCCGAAGATTCGGGGCTTTTGCCGCAAACAGCCCCTCGAAAAATCGCACGGATGTGGTCACAATGACTGGCATATCCCAGCGCTGCGCAAACTTTCGCTGCTCTTCTGTCAGCTGCCGTTGGCTATGATCTTCCAGCAAAACGTCATCCCCAAGGATTTTCCGATATTCAATTGCATTCTGTTCCGTCAGCGTAATAAACGGCAGCACAATGATGATTCGCTGCTGACCGTTCTTGCGGCATTGGCGCAGCGCAAAATGCAGCAAGGCCAGCGTTTTTCCTGTGCCAGTAGGCGCTGTCAGGGTGTAAATCCCCGGCGCATGATCCCCCGCCCTGCCGCACGTTTCAAACAACTCATTCCGCAGTGCATTGAGTTTTTTATCAGCCGTTGAGTTTCTTGCTAATTCCGCCCGATGCGCATTTAAGCGCTCCAGCCAGTTTTCCGCATCACATTTCGGCGGCTCCGGGATGATTTCCCCATCCTCTTCCGCTGATGCGGTGTAATCTGCATCCACCAAGCAAGAAAGCAGCATTCGCGACCAAAGCATCCGTTCTTCTTCCCCAAGCGTCATGATCTTAGGTTCAGGACATTCCCACTGCGGAAGTTCTTCATGAAATATCTCCGCAAGCACACGGTAATTTTCTTTTCCTGTTAATGCAACCTCCTTTCCATCATTGCCTTCCAACCACTTTTGCTCTGTCATGCATTCACGCAGCGAATACTTCAGCTGGTCGTAGCAGAGCAGCGTTCCATGATGTGCATTGATTGCCTCTAAAATGGGCGCGTAATTGGTACTTGCAATCTCCTTACTTGTGCATTTATGTGTAGCAATCAGAAACCACCGCAAAAACGCAGCGCTCACCCTTGCATGGTCTACTCTGGATGCGTTTCCTTCCAAAACATCTTGGAATTTATCTGTGAGCTTGCCAGCATCATGAACCGTTCCGGCCATTTCCGCTTCTTTTTCCATGCCCAGTTGTCTTCCATACTCTTTGCTCAATTCTCCCACCGCGCAAAGATGTTCCTTCACCTCCACCTGCTTGCGTCCGGGACGCTTTGACTTTGCGTACCACTTCTTCATAGTATCTCTCCATCTTCATATTAAATTTGAACGGTTGAACTTCATATTTAGTGTACATAAGTTCCTCTATTTTGTCAATACTCTCAATGGTAAAATTTTAAGGCAACACCGCACAAATGAGGTACCGGTCACTGGCACCATATCCCCCCGATATATTCACCAATTTCCCTACAAATCAATCCGAGTAATAGCAAAAGGCTCTGCCGTTCTTCCTTCACGGAAGTCAGCAGAGCCTTTTGCATCCTATAAAGTTATATTCCAGCACCCGCAAGCCATTCGCGCCATCCGACACATCAGAATAGCACAAACGCCGCGGTTGCTATCATCTTGCTACCAAGCAGGCAATCCTGTTTTGAAAAAGTACGTGTTTTCAAGACTTTTCAGCCTTTCGGGGATTATTCCCACTCAATACTCGCCGGCGGCTTGGTCGTCACGTCCAGCACGACGCGGTTCACATGCGGCACCTCATTGACAATCCTTGCGGAAATCGTGCGCACGACGTCGTACGGGATGCGCGCCCAGTCGGCGGTCATGAAGTCGTCCGTCGTGACCGCGCGGATGGCGACGGTGTAGTCGTACGTCCGCTCGTCGCCCATGACGCCCACGGAGCGGATGCCCGTCAGGACGGTGAAATACTGGTGGATATCGGCGTCCAGACCGGCCTTGGCGATTTCCTCGCGCAGCACCGCGTCGCTCTCGCGGACAATCTCCACCTTTTCCGGGGTCAGGTCGCCGATGACACGAATCGCCAGACCGGGGCCGGGGAACGGCTGACGCCAGACAAGATCGTGCGGGAGACCAAGCGTTTCGCCCAGCGCGCGCACTTCGTCCTTGAACAGCATCCGCAGCGGCTCAATCAGCTGTGTGAAGCCGAGTTCCTTGGGCAGACCGCCGACATTGTGGTGGCTCTTGATGACCGCCGCGCCCGTCGCCTGACCACTCTCGATAACGTCCGGGTAAATCGTGCCCTGCGCGAAGTAATCCAGCTTGCCGAGCTTTTCGGATTCCGCCTTGAATACTTTCAGGAAGTCACGACCGATAATCTTGCGCTTCGTTTCGGGGTCGGAAACGCCCTTCAAGTCCTCATAGAAGATTTTGCTGGCGTCGGACGCAACCAGACGCACGGGGAAAGTGTGCGTGAACACATTCACCACCTGCTCGGTTTCGCCCTTGCGCATGAAGCCGTGATCGACGTAAACGCAGGTCAGGCGCTCGCCGATGGCCTTATAAATCAGCGCCGCCGCGACGGAGGAGTCCACGCCGCCGGAAAGTCCCAGCAGCACAGTGCCCTTGTCGCCCACGATTTCGCGGATGTTGGCAATCGCCGTCTGCGCGTAGGTTTCCATCGACCAGTCGCCCACGCAGCCGCAGATATTCAGGAAGTTTTCGATGACCGTGCGTCCCTCGTCGGAGTGGGTCACTTCCGGATGGAACTGCACGCCGTAGATGCGCCGGTCGTCGTTCGCCATCGCCGCAACGGGGCAGTTCGTGCTGTGCGCAATCGGGTGGAAACCAGCCGGGCACTTCTTCACCTGATAGGTATGGCTCAGCCAGCAGGAGGAAGCATCCGACATGCCGGAGAGCAGGCTCGTCTTATCGTCCATCGTCACAGTGATTCGGCCATATTCGCGCTGTGCCGCCTTTTCCACCGTGCCGCCCAGCAAATACGCCGTCAGCTGCATTCCGTAACAGATGCCCAGCACCGGCACGCCCAGCTGATACACGCCCTCGTCGCAGCGGGGTGCATCCTGTTCCAGCACGCTCGCCGGGCCGCCGGAGAGAATCACGCCCACGGGGTTCTGCGCGCGAATCGTCTCCAGGCTCGCGTCATAGGGCAGGACGCAGGAATACACATGGCATTCGCGCACGCGCCGCGCAATCAGCTGCGTGTACTGTCCGCCGAAATTCAGAATGACGATTTTCTGTGTTTCCGCCATTGATTGATTTCCTCCACTATTTCTTTCCCTGTTTCAAACTGAAAAGCAGCACCGAATTTTGATACGATGCTACCTTATATTGTGCCACATTTCCGCCGTGAAAGCAAGCCCCTGCACTGCTTTTTTTCCTGCCGGCTGATTAGTTTACACGTTAGCCTTACGTCGTTTCCTTTCATTGTTCCTTTCGGTGAAAATTTCGCCATATTTATCAGCTTTTTTCTTCTTTTGCCGCTTGACAAGGGCATTTTTCCGGGTTATAATACCCATATACCTAACTGTTAAGCTAACAGGAAGAGAGGAATGCTTCATGTTTCGTCAGGATTGTTCGCACCATCTGCTTACGACCATTCTGCCTTTCTGGGAGAACCTGACCGATTGGGAGCGCGGCGGCTGGTTCGGCTATGTGAATCATGACCTGTCCGTGGAGCGTGACGCACACAAGGGCTGCATCCTCAACAGCCGCATTCTGTGGACGTTCTCGACGGCGGCGCGGGTGACGGGCGATAAATCCCTGCTGCGCTATGCGCGCCATGCGTTCGCATTCCTGCCGCATTTTGAGGATACCGAGCGCGGCGGCGTGTACTGGTCGGTGACGGCGGACGGTGAGCCGCTGGACAAGACAAAGCACACCTATTGTCAGGCATTCGCGATTTACGGCTTGGCGGCGTACATGCGCGCCATCGGCGAAAGTGACCCGGATTACGCCCCTGCGCGCGACAAGGCGATGGCGCTTTTCCGCCTGATTGAGACGAAATGCAGCGACGCGGGCGGCTACGGCGAGGCCTATGAGCCGGATTTCACCCCTGTCGGCAACGAGAAGCTGTCCGATAACCCGAAGCTGATGGAGCGCCACGAGACGGCGTCCCGCACGATGAACACGCTGCTGCACGTTTTGGAGGGCTATGCGGAATTATACCGCGCCATGCCGGACGAAGCTGTGCGCCGCGCCGGAGAAGTCTGCTTAGAGCGTTTCCTGAACGTGATGTACAATCCGGGCAAGCGCCGCTTGGAGGTCTTCTACGACCGCAATTATCGCTCTTTGCTGGACATGCAGTCATTCGGGCACGACATTGAGGCCTCGTGGCTGATTTGGGACGCGGCAGAGACGCTGCTGCCCGAATCAAACCGCGCGCCGTATCTGCACATGTGCCTGACGCTGGCGGAAGCTGTCCGCGAACGCGCATTCACCGACCACGGCTTGGAGAACGAAGTTGTCGAGGGCAAAGTTGACCACACGCGTGTCTGGTGGGTACAGGCGGAGACGGTGCTGGGCTTCCTGAATGCCTATGAGCTGACAGGCGCATCCACTTGGCTGAGGCAGGCGGAAGCGCAGTTTGCCTACATCTGCCGCGCCTTCGTTGACCCGCGTCCGAACAGCGAGTGGTTCTGGTCGCTGTCCGAATCAGGCGTCCCGACGGACAAGCCGATTGTGGAAGAGTGGAAGTGTCCGTACCACAACAGCCGCATGTGCCTGCGGGTGATGGAACATCTGGCGTGACCAGAGGCTCTGCCTCTGGACTCCGCAAGGGAGAATGAAACGGGACGAAGTCCCCTCCCTTGACCCTTTCGCGCGATTGAGTTGGTGACACCTGCATACAGTTTTCGCGTGTTTATGCAGGAGTTTCGCCTCTGCGTCAACAAGCACAAAAGCATCAAGAAATCCGAAAATCAACGAAAAAAACGGACTTTGCCCTCGCAAACATCCACAAATCTGGAGGTTTTATTTCACCATGAGCGGTATCACCATGCGTGACATTGGGCGGCAGCTGGGGGTCAGCGCCGTCACCGTGTCAAAGGCGCTCGCGGGAAAATCCGGTGTGAGTGAGGAAATGCGGCAGAAAATCATCCGCCGCGCATCCGAACTCGGCTATGTCAACCCCAACGCGCCGCAAACCACAACCACATCCGGCTTGGATGTCGGCATCCTCATTCCGGAGAACTTCTTCTCCGTCGTGTCCTTTTATGCAACTTTCTACAAGCAGCTCGTGCAGGCGCTGACCGACGCGGGGCATTTCGGCATCATGGAGCTGGTCACGCATGACATGCAGACCGCGCTGACCCTGCCGAATCTCCTGCGTTCGCGCCACGTCGATGCGCTCATCTGTCTGGGGCAGCTGACTTCCCCGTATATGCAGCTGCTGACGCGGCAGGAAATGCCCGTCATCTGTCTGGACTTCCACGACCCCTTTGTCACCACTGACGCCATTGTCAGCGACAACGCGTTCGGCGCGGCGCAGTTGACCTACTGGCTGATTGAGCAGGGGCATCGGGACATCGGCTTCGTCGGGGATATCAAGGCAACGTCCTCCATCATGGAACGCTACCTCGGTTTCCTTTCCGCAATGCTGATGAAGGATTTGCCCGTGCGCCCCGAATGCGTTTTTTCCGACCGCAGCCCAGAAGGGAACACGTTCCACACCTTCCAGTTGCCGGAGAAAATGCCGACTGCGTTCGTCGTGAACTGCGATATGTCCGCGCAGGCGCTGATTACCGACCTGCAAAGCCGCGGCTACCGCGTGCCGGAGGACATTTCCGTCGTGGGCTTCGATGATTTCTGCCCGACCGCCGGCAACACGCCGCCGCTGACAACCTTCCGTGTCAATTGCCCCGCGATGTGCCGCATGGCGGTCAAGCTGATTGGCGAGCGCTGCGCGGGCGACCGCAAAACCGTCGGGCGCGTGGTGATTGGCGGCGAATGCGTCTTCCGCGATTCCGCCGCGCCGGTGTCTGTCATTCACTAATTCCGGAGAGCAACTGCTTTCCGTTAAACAACCAAGAAAGAGGTATGTACACATGGCTGTCAAGATGCTCAACGTCCCCTCCCTTCCCAACATTCCGTGGCAGGAGAAGCCGGCTGACTACAAGCTTTCCTCCCCCGTCTGGCGTTACAGCGAGAACCCCGTCATGGGGCGCAATCCCACGCCGGAAATTGCCCGCATCTTCAACTCCGCCGTTGTGCCGTGGGAGGATGGCTACATTGCCGTTCTGCGCAGCGAGCAGGTCAACGGCGTCCCATATGTCTACCTCGGACATTCCAAGGACGGCATTCACTGGGACGTCGAGCGCGAAAAAGTGCCCTTTGTGGATGACAACGGCAACCCGAAAATGCCGCACTACGCCTATGACCCGCGTCTGGTGAAGGTGGATGACACCTACTACATCATTTGGTGCACCGACTTCTACGGTGCTGCCATCGGCATGGCGAAGACGAAGGACTTCAAAACCTTCACGCGCATCGAGAACCCCTTCATCCCCTTCAACCGCAACGCCGTCCTGTTCCCGCGCAAGGTGAACGGCAAGTTTAAGCTCCTGTCCCGCCCGTCCGACTCCGGCCACACGCCCTTCGGTGATATTTTCATCTCCGAATCGCCCGACATGGAGTACTGGGGACACCATCGCCATGTGATGGGGCGTGGCAGCAACTGGTGGGAATCCGTCAAGATTGGCGGC
>ENA-ORND01001702-ORND01001702.1-human-gut-metagenome-genome-assembly--contig:-NODE-1702-length-14532-cov-10.947019_pt1 | contig 14532 bp, 9 predicted proteins | sample MGYA00242111_ERZ509014 | MGnify/ENA primary metagenome ERZ509014 (study PRJEB26280, sample SAMEA2338694) | human gut metagenome | biome: human gut; feature: human-associated habitat; material: faeces... | reverse complement strand
GAAAATATGACAGATGAAGAACTAGAAAAAAAAGTAAGACATTATAGTGTATATGCAAGAGTTTCACCAGAACATAAAGTAAGAATTGTAAAAGCATGGCAAAAAAATGGTGAAATAGTTGCAATGACAGGGGATGGAGTAAATGATTCACCAGCATTAAAAACATCAGACATAGGATGTGCAATGGGAGTTGTAGGAACAGACGTTGCAAAAGAAGCAGCAGATGTTATTCTTACAGACGATAATTTTGCAACAATAGTATCTGCTGTAGAAGAAGGAAGAAGAATATATGACAATATACTAAAAGTAATACAATTCTTATTATCAAGTAATATTGGAGAAATAGTAGTTTTATTTTTAGCAACATTATTAACACCATTATTTGCTAATTGGTTTGGAATTACAGACATTACACATTTAGAAATATTACTTCCAATACACATATTATGGATAAATTTAGTAACAGACTCACTTCCTGCACTTGCACTAGCATTTGATCCAGCAAATTCTGACATAATGACAAGAAAACCTGCAAAACCAGGTAAAGGCATATTTACAAAGGCGATGACATGGAGAATAATATATCAAGGTATAATGATAGGATTACTTACACTTGCAGCATATGCAATAGGACTTGCTACAACAAATGAACCAATAAATGGGTTAACACTTGAACAATCCAAAATAGAAGTAGGGCAAACAATGGCATTTGTAACACTTGCTTTATCAGAACTTGTACATGTATTTAACGTTAGAGATAACAAAAAATCAATATTTAAAACAAAAGTATTTAACAACAAAAAACTAGTATGGGCAATAATTGCATCAGCAGCATTAATGTTTGTAATATTATTAATAGAACCATTAAGAAACATATTTAGCATACCAATATTACCAACACAAAACATATTAGAATTAGTTTGCTTAATATTTGCACCAATAGTAATAGTTGAAATATTTAAATTATTAAAAATTAACACAATAAAAGATGAATAAGATTTAAAATTTTAAACAGATTAAATGGACATTTAATCTGTTTTATGATAATATATAAAAAGCAAAAATAAAGGAGATGTATAAAATTGAATAACAAATTTTATTTAACAACACCAATATATTATCCAAGTGGAAGATTTCATATAGGAACAGCATATACAACAGTACTTGCTGATGCAATAAAAAGATACCATAAATTAAAAGGAGAAGACACATATTTACTAACAGGAACAGATGAACATGGACAAAAAATACAAGAAAAAGCCCAAAGTTTAGGAAAAACACCAAAACAATATGTAGATGAAATGGCAGCAAAAGCAAAAGAATTATGGGCGAAAATGGGAATAGAATATGATGACTTTATTCAAACAACTGAAGAAAGACATGAAAAAGTAGTACAAAAAATATTTGACTATTTTATGGAAAAAGGAGATATATATAAAGGCCAATATGAAGGTCTTTATTGTGTACCATGTGAGACATTTTTTACTAAAACACAATTAGTAGATGGAAAATGCCCAGATTGTGGAAGAGAAGTAAGATATGAAAAAGAAGAAGCATATTTTTTTAACATGAAAAAATATGCAGACAGATTATTAAAATATTATGATGAACACCCTGACTTCATAAAACCTGGTTATAGAAAAACAGAAATGATAAATAATTTTATAAAACCAGGACTTGAAGACTTATGTGTAAGTAGAACTACATTTGACTGGGGAATAAAAGTATTAAAAGATCCAAAACATGTTGTATATGTATGGTTAGACGCATTAACAAACTATATAACAGCACTAGGATATATGTCTAAAGATGACACACTATTTAAGAAATACTGGCCAGCAGACTTACACATTGTAGGAAAAGATATAGCAAGATTCCATTTAATATATTGGCCAATATTTTTAATGGCACTAGATTTACCATTACCAAAAACAATACTTGTTCATAACTGGATAATGATGAAAGATGGAAAAATGTCAAAATCAAAAGGAAATGTAATATACCCAGAAAGCTTAATAGAAAAGTATGGTTTAGATGCTACAAAATATTTCTTGTTAAGAGAAATGCCAGTATCACAAGATGGGCTATTTACACCAGAAAATTTTGTTGACAGATACAATTTTGACTTATGTAATGATTTAAGCAATTTATTAAATAGAACTGTATCAATGGTTAATAAATATTTTGAAGGACAAGTTCCAAAATATAATGGAACACCAAATGAGATAGATAAAGAATTTGAAGAATATACTTCAAAACAAATAGAAAAATTTGAAGAATTATGGAACAATTATGAAATAGCATCAAGTATACAAGAAATATGGAATATTGTATCAAGAACAAACAAATATATAGATGAAACAATGCCATGGGCACTTGCAAAAGAAGAGCAAAAGGAAAAATTAGAGTCATGTATGTATCATTTAATAGAAAATTTAAGAAAAATCGCAATACTAATAAGACCATTTATGCAAGAAACATCAAATAACATATTAAGACAAATTGGAGTAGATAGTAAAAATATTTCATGGAATGATTTAGAAAATATGGAAATCTTAGAAAATACTCATGTAATAGAAAAAGGGGAACCAATATTTATGAGGTTAAATGCAAATGAAGAGGTAGAATATATAAAATCATTAATGAACTAATAAAAGAAAAAATAAAAGAAGGATGTAATATGGGAAAGGGCAATAAGCAATATTACGAATTTAGCAACTATATAGAAGAAACCAATAATGAGCATGACAGTAAAAATAAAATAAAAATATTTATAATAGTTGTAATTTTAATTTTATTTATAGGTTTAATACTAATTGCTATGAATGTAAAACAAACTATAGATATAAGCAAGTCACAAAAGGAGATTGCAGAAAATTTAAATGCAGTGTCAAACAAAACCACAAGACTTGATGAAGAAAAAGCAAAATTAGAAGAAGAAAAACAAAAACTGCAAGAAGAACAGAAGAAAAAAGAAGAAAAATTACCCAAATTAACTGATGAAGGTAGAGAAAATATGAAAAATATCTATCATTCAGAAACAAAAAGAGCATTTTTAACATTTGATGATGGACCATCAACTAATACTTCTACAATATTGGATATATTAAATAGTCAAAACATAAAAGCAACATTTTTTATGTTGGGAACACGAGTTGAAGCAATGCCAGAAACGGTAAAAAAAGTATACGAACAAGGGCACTATATTGCAAACCATGGCTATTCACATGAATATTCAACAATATATTCTTCACAAGAAGCAGTTTTAGAAGAATTTAATAAATGCAACAATGCTGTTAGAAATGCAATAGGAGAGCCAGAGTACAATTCACACTTATTTAGGTTCCCAGGAGGGTCAAATGGTGGAAAATACAATGACTTAAAACAAGGAGCTAAACAATTACTAAGTGATAATGACATATTAAGTGTAGATTGGAATTCATTATCTGGTGATGCAGAAAAGCAAAATCCAACACCAGAATATTTAATGGAAAGAATAAAAAGTACGTCTCAAGATAAAAGTAGCTTAGTAATATTAATGCATGATGCACAAGCAAAAAAAGTTACAGCAGATACATTGCCAGAAATAATATCATATTTAAAAGAACAAGGGTATGAATTTAAAAGTTTTTATGACATTATAAAGTAAGTAAAAAATGAGAGGAGAGAGTAATTTGCCAAAAAAAGTAGAAAATAAAAATGATGAAATATTAAATAAATTAGAGTATTTAGGTTTAGATTTGGACAAATTACCCAAAGCTATAACTAACTTTGAAGAACTAGAATACAGAATTCCAAAATTTTATGAAGAAAATAAATATAGGCAGTATAGGTATGTGGATGTAAAAGATATACAAATTTTAATTACACCTACAAATAGATTAGATGAGTTAGAAGAAAAATATAAAAAAGCAAGTCCCATTTTTGACTATTTAGATAATAAAACAGAAGAAAATTATGCAAAACATGCAAAATTTTTAGAAATGCTAAAAAATGTAAAAATAGAAGATATAGAACAAATAGAAGAAGAGCAAAAAAAATTAAATAAACAAATTCCATTTAAAGTTAAATTTGCATCAAACTATTTATGGCAAATATATTATTCGAAAAATACAGATAAGTATTTTATGTTAGTTCCAACAGAAGATGCACAGTATGCAGCATTTTTCTATATATTAAAAAAGAAATTAGAAAAAGGAAGAACGGCTAAAATATTTGTACCAATAAATGGAGTAGAATATACAACAACATATTTAAAAAAATCTGAATTTCAGGACATAGAAAACTACATGTGGCTATTTACAAAAGATTGGCCATTAGTATATGAAGTGTTTGATAAAAAAGATAACTTAAGTATAGAAATCGTTGGTGAAACTAGAGTATATGAAAAAATAAAAAGTAAATATAATATTAAATTAGAAAGTAAAGAAGAAGCGTGCAATTTTTATAAATTAATAAAAGCAATGTTTATATTACAAACTGATTTGCCAAATTACTATAACTTTCAAACAAATATATCAAAAGAAGGCGGAATAGAATTTTATACAGAAAATAGAAAAATAGAATATAAAGATATACCAAAATGGCTTAAAGAAGAGTATATTTTATGTAATGAAAAGAAAAAACAAAAAAATAAGCAAATTGAAACAAATTCACAAAAATTAGAAGACTTAAAAACACAATCTGTCTTATTAGAAATGGAATATGTTGAAAAAGAAAAACAAATATCAACATTTTTAGAATGTAGAAAAACATTTTTTGGAAGAGTAAAATACTATTTTAAATACAGTAAAGCTAAGAAAAATAAAAAAGTAGAAAATGAAGTAAAAGAAGAAATAAAAAATCAAGAAGACGAAATTAAAGAAATAGAAAATGACAACATACAAGATAAAATAAAAGACCATTATACCATAGAAGAGTTAATGCAAAATTATAAAGAATATGAATTGAAAGAAAACAACTTAAAAAATATAATAATGGATATAAATGCATTAAAACTAAAAAATAAAAATCTAGAAAAGAAAATAGAAAATGCAAGTATATACATAAAAGATATAGACAGCCATAAGAAAAGCATATTCGAATTTTGGAAATACAGTAATAAAGATGAAGTGTCTCAGCTTCCAGAAGGAGAAGCAGAAGAAATAAATGTAGTAAAGAAAATAACAAAGGTGTTTGATTATGACGAAGATATAGAATATTTTGGAAAAAAATATGACAGATTACTTAGAAAAGAATTAACTCAAGATGAATCTGATGCACTATTTATTACAAATACAAATGTAATAGATTTATTAAATCAAATAAAAACAAACACACTAGAACCAAAAGAATTAGAAAACTATTTAAAAATGCTAAAAAAAGAGGCAATAGAGCAAAAGTCCTTATTAGACAATGAAGAATTTGATATATTTGGTGGTATAGCTGATGACAGTACAAAAATAAAGAAAATAAAAGATAAAAAGCATAGAGAACTTCCAAAAGACAAATTCAAAATTTTAGATATCAACAAAAATACAAAACAAATTGGATTTAAATTGATATTAGAGCAAATTATAGATAATATAAAAAATTCATTAGAAAAAAGCAAAGTAGAAGAAGATATGGCAATATATAAAGCGATAGCAGATGGAGATATAAATAAAGAAAATATAAACATTTTTAATATTAATCCAGAAATAGAAATAGAAGAAAAACTAAAAGATACTGTAAATAGTATTAATTTATATAAAATAAATATAAATGGTATAATAAATGCAATACCATTTACCAATATTATTTTTTATGATAATCAAAACAAAACATTGCCAATTGGTATGGATTTATCAACAAAAATATTAATTGACTTAAATAAATTAGAATTAGAAGAGGTAAATACAAATTCATTTAATATTGCATATTTTGAAAATGAAAAAGATGAATTTTCAAAAGTTTATATAAAACATATAAAATTGATAGAGTATAATATAAAAACTGCTAAAGAAAAGTAAATATCAAAACAAACCTTTTTTGCATAATATATTAAAAATATGCAAAGGAGGTTTTTTATGTATAAAAAAATACAAAAAATGATTGTGATTTTTTCAATTTTATTTGTTACAATATTTTTAGGAAAATATCATACATATGCATTAACGCCAGTTTCAAACGAAATATATGATGGAATAGATGTTAGTGATTGGCAAGGGTACATAAATTATAGTGAAGTAAAAAATAGCGGAATACAAATTGTATATATAAAAGCAAGTCAGGGGACATCAATAAAAGATCCTTATTTTGATATAAATTATGAAAATGCAAAGGCAAATGGACTAAAAGTAGGCTTTTATCATTTCTTAGAAGCTACAAACACAGAAGAAGCCAAACAAGAAGCTAATTTTTTTGCGTCAGTTATATCAGGAAAGGAACCAGACTGTAAACTTGCAATGGATTATGAACAATTTAATGGTTCTGGAGTAGAAGAAATAAATAATATCTCAAAAGTATTTTTAGAAAATGTAAAAATGTTAACACAAAAAGAGGTAATAATATACAGTGATTTATCTAATGCTAAAAATACTTTTGGAACTGAACTTGCAAGTAATTATCAATTATGGCTTGCATATTATGGAAATTATAATGGATTATATAATGTAAATTCTAATTGGAATTATTGGATTGGTGTTCAATATGAAGATAGGGGCTATATAAACGGAATAAATGGCTATGTGGATAGAGATAAATTTACAAGAGAGATTTTTTTAAGTGATACAAGTAAAATACCAAACACTCAAAATAATTTAGATAACATTAATACTAAAAGTATAGCTTATAGAGTTGAAAGAGGAGATACATTATGGGCTATTGCCAGAAAATATGGAACAAGTGTAGGAGAAATTACAAGTGTAAATAATATAGAAAATCCTAATTTAATATATCCAGGGCAAATTTTAAGAATTGTAACAAATACTAAAGTTGAAGGAAACGAAACAATGGGAACTGGCAGTATAATTTATACAGTAAAAAGAGGTGATACTTTAAGTAAAATTGCAGTTATGTATGGAGTTACTGTTAACCAAATAGTAGATTTAAATAATATACAAAATCCAAATTTAATTTATCCAGGTGAACATTTAAGGATAACGTCTATTTCAATGCCTATTTATAGTAAAAAAGAATATAATGAGTATAAAAAATATGTAGTTAGAAGAGGGGATTCTTTATGGAGAATTGCTAGATGGTATGGAGTAAGCATTGATTATTTAGTTAATTTAAATAATATAAAAAATCCCGGACTTATATACCCAGGACAAATAATTTATATTTAATTGGTACCGATGGTGGGACTCGAACCCACATGGTTTCCCGCATGATTTTGAGTCATGTGCGTCTACCAATTCCGCCACATCGGCATTTGCAAATAATATATTAACACAAACTAAGAAAAATGTCTATATTTTATTTGAAATTTATAAAAGAAACGTTCCAAGTAATAGATTGTAATATAGGTATTGTTAAATATACAATAAAAATGGGAAAAATTCTTTCCTAAAATTTTGAATTAAGTATTATAACTGTTGATAGAATAACTTGCTACAACTTAGATAAAAAATAATATATTAATTGAAATAACTTGGATATTATGGTATACTATATTGCATATATACTGAAAAGTATTTATATTAATAATTTAATAAGGAGGTCATCCACTCATATACCAAAGGCTTTTTGAAGTTTTATCAATTATAAGGAGGTACATTATATGGATTTCAGCAAATACTGCACATTGGGTATATTTGCTCATGCAAATGCAGGCAAGACAACAGTTACTGAGAACGTTCTTTATGAAGCAAATATCATAAAGAAAATAGGACGTGTTGATGATGGAACAACAGTTACAGATTCTATGAGTGTTGAACGAAATAGAGGAATAACAGTAAAATCTTCTGTTGTCTCTTTCAACAATGGTCAGGAGCAGTTTTTCTTGATAGACACACCTGGTCATGTAGACTTTTCATCAGAGGTCGAAAGAGCTATTAATACCTTAGATGGTGCAATACTTGTTGTATCTGCTGTTGAAGGCGTAGAAGCTCAAACATATACAATCTATGAATCTTTGAGAAAAAAGAAAATACCTACAATTGTTTTTATCAACAAAGTCGACAGAAAGAATGCGGATTATTCTAAAGTTGTTAGCGATTTAAAGGCAAAGCTCGGTATGAAACTAGTTAAATTATCTAATATTAGTTATGATGATGACAATATTATTGTTTCAGAAAGCAATATTGATGATTTAATGAATGATTTAGCCGAATATGATGATTACCTTGTAGATGATTATTTAAATGGAACAATTTCTAGGGCTATGATTCTTAATAGGATATTTGAACTTTCAAAAAAAGGCTCACTTTGCGTAGTTCTTGGTGGCTCAGCATTAAAAGGAATTGGTACAAAGCAATTATTTAATCATTTATCCCTTTGTTTGCCAACATACGAATACAGCAATATTGAAGACTTTTCTGGTTATGTATATATGGTAAGAGTAGAAAACAATATTGTAAAAACATTCGTAAAAGTATTATCCGGTGAAATGCATGTACGCAGTGAGATTAATATTGGAGAAAACGAGAAGCAAAAAATTATTTCCATGAAAATCCCAACTGGTTCTTCTTATTTGTCCGTAGAAAGCGCTACAACTGGGCAGATTGCAATTTGCACAGGTTTGAATGTAAAACCCGGTCAATTAATTGGAAATCAGTCTAACAAACTTAACTATGTTAGCTTTGTTAACCCAAAGCTTAATATTCAAGTAGCTCCAAAGTCTTATGAACAATTACATGATTTATACAATGCGCTTAAAATCCTGGAATTAGAAGATCCATATTTGAATGTCTGTGTACCAGCTAATGTTAATAAAAAAATTATAATTAGTTTGATGGGAGAGGTTCAAGCACAAATTATTGAATCCGAATTACAGGAGCGTTTTAATATTTCCGTGGAACTTAGTCATGCTAGTATTATACACAAAGAAAAACCGACCAAAGAGGGGACAGGAGAAGCATCTTATACAAAAGTTTCTAAAATTGAGATAAAGGTTTATCCTCTGCCTCAGGGAAGTGGGCTTCAATATGAATCTAGACTTTCAACCGATTATCTACTGCGAAAATATCAACGTCAAACGGAAAGGCTTGTGTATCAGTATGCAAAACAGGGAATTTTTGGTTGGGAAATTACTGATGCACTAATAGTCCTTACAAATGGCAGATTCGATTCTATGGGGTCTGAACCTAAGCACTTTAATATTGCAGTACCACTAGCACTGATGAGAGCCTTAAAGAACTGTAACGAGAGAATACTTGAGCCTATATCTGAATACTATGTTGTAATTCCAAAAGAATCCATGAGCGATGTAACTAAAGAGTTATCATCTAGGAATGCTTTCTACGAAGTAATATCTGAAAATTTCGAAAACTTAACATTACATGGAGAAATTCCAACAAAAATGATATCTGATTTTCCGGTTACATTAAGCAAACTGACATCAGGAAGAGGCATTTTCTCAAATAGTATAATATGCTATAAAGATTCTGCGCAGCAAAATATTTTTAATGAATATGTTGGCTTTGATCCTAGGAACGAAGTAAGATTTGTTATAAGTGAAATGGGTGGAGATTTGGATAACCTGGATGTTGCTGTTTCAAAGAAAAGAAAGTCAAGCAGATCAAAATTCAAGTGGAAGTCCGAAAAAAAGAAGAATTAGATTATTAAAGGAAACGCTTAATTGCGTTTCCTTTTTTTACAAATCTATTACAAATGTTAAAGCATCATATTTCTTTCCGTTAACATTTCGAATTCCTTTATATCTATTAATTTCTTTAAAACCCACTTTTTCAGCGACATGTATCATTCTAGTATTTCCACTCCAGGTTTGAGTATAAATTTTTAAATATCCTAACTTTTTGAAATATTTTAAGTATTCTTTTATGGCTTTCACGCCAATCCCTTTTCCTCTCATACTTTCATCAGGTATATCAATTCCAATTGCAATATTATTTGTTTTTTTAAGTCCGTTATATTTAAAATCATCTGTCATATAATATGCAGATATCCACCCGATATGTTTTTTATTATATATTATTTCATACTCAAAGCATGGAAAATTTTCTGCTCTATGTTTTCTATACATTCTTTGCTTTTCTTCGTTGTATTCAATTTCTTCCCATGGTGCGTCCCATAATTTCCATTCTGTTATATCTGTATACCACTCTTTTATTTTTTTTAAATCTTGTTCTTCAAATATTTTTAATTTTATTTCTTCCATTAATTAATTCCTTCCTTTTATAATATTTACTGTATTATACATTAAGAAGGAATAAAAAGCAAAGAAATCTATATAAAATAGATTTCTTTGTCCTTGAAAGTTAAATAAATTCTGCATCAATGAGGTAATCAAGGAAAATTCTTATATTCTCCTTAAACGGAGCACAATTTCCCTTTTGGAATGAACCATGGTTAAGATGTGCTTTATAAGAACAACCTCCACCACAGAGAAATTTGTACTTACATTTGATGCATTCCTCAATTTTATTAATTTTTCGGTTGTGCCATTTGACAATGTTTGTGTTAAATTCATCAGAAGATATTTCTTTATTCCCAGACAACTTAAACTCTTCTATGGATGTTCCCCACCAGCATGTGTAAATATTGCCAGTATCATTAAATACAAATTGATTTGTAGCAGCTTCACAAAATGTAAGACTAGGGTAAAAAATATTACCTTGCAACATTTCGTTTGCAAAATCCAAGCCGTGAAAATCCAGTAAGAAAAAACACTTGTCCAGATTCAGCAGTTCTGTTGTTACTAATTTGAGCATTTCATCTTCAGACGGATATGATGCATTACTATCATTGCCGTTAAAAGAAATTGGATAAATATATGCACTAAAATGTTCATTTTTCCACCAATTCTTTTGCTCAAAAAAATTGTGCAATTTGGTTAAGTCACTGATATTGTCAGTATCAACGTTAATGCGAACATTTACGTTAATATCATTTTCCAGGAGTACATCAATACCATATACTATAGATTTAAACACATTTATAGAGGAATCTTTTGAAGGTCTTCGCTTGTTTTGTTGTTCTTCCATACCGTCCAGTGTTATCTGAATATTAGTTACGCCAATCTTTAAAATAGAATCAATGCAGTTATTAACATTAACTCCATTAGAAATACAGCTAACCTCATAAGAAATCTTCGTTTTTTTGAATTCACTGAAGAATGATTCAAACCACTTGAGATTTTTTCCACTAATTGGTTCTCCACCAAGCATGACAAACGAAACGCTTTCGTATTCAAATTCTTCTTTAATCTTAATAACTGCTTCAATTACTGTTTCAATGTTAAGCTTACTATAATCATTGGTATTGGTAATACATCCTTCATAGCAATATTCACATTTGAGATTGCAACCATACGTAGGGATAAGAACTACTGTCATTTGTGTTGATTTGATTTTTTCAAGTTCAACCTCATATTCATGTGCAAGCTCTGCTGCTTCATTGTCAAATAACTCAATATAGTTATCTTCCGTACATTCCCGAATATCACCAACAAGATAATCTACGAGAAATACTCTATCAGACTTTGTTGCGATAATATCCTGATACTGATTGATGTTCATATGATTATCCTCCAGTTTTTGCTTTAGTTTTAGAAAAATGGCGGAGAGAAAACTCTCCGCCAAGTACGAGTTGTGATTGCTTAATTCTTATTTTCCACCGTACATGCAGGTACGAGCCTTGCCTCCGTAGAGACATACTTTCTTACCTCCGTAAAGGCATACCTTTTTACCTCCGTAAAGGCAAGAAGAAACCTGTGAGTTTGCTTTGGCCTGAAGCCAGTTTGCTTTTTTCATAGTGATTACCTCCTACTATGATGTTAAATGGTTTATACGAACAAAGCAACTGCAACTTCTGTAAGAGTCAGTAGATTCTCACAATAAGTAACAACTACTTGATAAATATATTAACATAAAGCTTGCAACACGTCAACTGGTTTTTGAAATTTTTTAATTTTTGTATTAATTATCTTTTTAATTTCCGTTTTTAGCTTAAAAACAGAATTAAGTTTGAAGTGCTTCCATTGTAGTTTGAAGGAGGTAAAAAATGAAAAAAATTGGAAACATATTAATTTTGAACAAAGAAAAACCATTTATTCATCTATCAGCCATAATTTAAAACTAATTCAGATTGCTGAACTTCTTGATTTGAATCCTACGAGTATTTCTAAAGAAGTTAAAAGAAACATATGTAAATATGAAAAAAGAGCTGTGTTTTCATAGCTCTTTACTTTAAATTATTGTATTCTTTCATTATTTTTTATACATCTGGATATCTTTCAGCTATTTTAGTTTTATCGCCATTTTGTGATACAGCATATACAATTCCATTTTCTTCAACTATATCAACAATATTTTTTGTTGAGTCAAGCACACCTTGATGAGCTTCTAAACCTTTTTCCATATTGCTTAAAGATTCAATATGTCCATCTTCATAGACTAAAAAAGTACTTTCAGAAGGATCTGTACCTAAAGAGAACATTCTTATTTTGCTTACTTTTCCAGATACATTTTTAACTTCATTTATTTTATAATTATCATAATTATTATCTCTATCAAAAACAGGTATATAATAGGGTTTACCATTTACTAAAAATACAATATTATTATATCCTAAAGCTATTATATCATTTACATTTAATTGTTTTTCTGTTTCTTTTATTGCTGTAGTATTAGCCTCTGTATTTTTACTGATAACATTTTCTTCAGTATGCTTTGACTCATCACTTTCTAATAGAGTTATTTTATTATTTAACTGACTTACTTGATTTGTTGCTTTTGTTATATCATTATTTAATTTATATATAAAATATCCCATAATACAAATAACAATTATTGCAAGGATAAGAAAAAAAGTCGATAAATTTATTTTTATTGTTTTCTTTTCTTCCATAAATTCACCCCCTTTCCATTGGTATAAATAATATCCTATGTTTAGATTAAGCACGTAAATTAATTGAAAAAGTCAAATGTTTATATAGATATATACATATCTTTTTATAATTATCAACCAAGTTGTATACAGTGTAACATTACTTTTGGAAATTTGCAATAAATTTAATAAAAAAAAGAAAACCCATAAGGGTAAAAGAAAAGTATATTTTCTTTTTTATGGCTTGTGAACAACTAGCACTGAATGAATGCCAATCTATCATATCCTCTACCGGATACAAGAAACCTGTCAGGCTCACACGAAATAGATCCTTTTCCATACCATGTGACATAGAGTCCATGAGCCTTGGCGATGCCATAGATTTTTTTCAGCAACTGTTCAGATTTCACTACATAAATACACCACTGGGGCAGATTTTTTTGAACATTTTGATAGAATACGAAAATAAATATTAAATTTTATGGATAATGCCCAGCCAACTAGCTGTTGACTGGGCATTGAAACATCGAAATCATGGTATTTTACTTATCTTCATATTCTACAGGTATCAGAAATTCATCCAAAACTGATACAACATGGTAAAAGTCTTCATCAGCATATTTAACAAGTACATCATAAACTACTTGCATTTTATTAGCATATACATTACCATACTTAACTAAGTTTTTTTCAGTAAGTCTTTCCTCAGTTATAGAGCCAGAACCATAAGAACCGCAGACAAACGTCCATCCATCAATTAAATCTTTGCTGAAACCTTCTACAGCAAATTTATTCTGATACTGGTACTTGTCGCTTATAAAAAAGCCATCCTGCGATATCCCATGGTAGGAATCATCCATGTTATCTTGTGAAAGGCCGTCAAGTTGTGGATCTGTAGATTTTAGAGACATGTCTATGTGAACATGCTCAATCAATACTGTTGCACCTTCTGGAACATTTATAACTTCAGCCGTCATATTGATTACTTTGGAGTCTGTTATTCTCCATCTACTTAAATCATAATCGCCTGTATTGTAGGTAGTTATGAATTCAAGCCCTTCAATTTCATGTGTTTTCTCCAAAGTGCTTCCCTTAAGAGTATTAAGAACCTCCAAGTTCTTCTCTTCTGGAACAGTTTCCACATTCATGCATCCAGTTAGACTAAATGCAAGCACAACCACTAATATTAATGCTAAATACCGTTTCATATATTCTCCTTATCCTCTTAGCAGAATACTGAAATATCAGCATTCTATACTAAAATGGTACATTTATTATATTTCGCTGTACCCACGAATATTATAATTTAATTATAATACAATTTTACATAAAAATCAAATCTTGATTCTATCGATATATATAATAAATAGTACAATAATATCTATAATAAAGCAAATAAGGTAATGAGATGAAAGATATTACAATATAGTTAGGTCATTCTAGTTATAATACTATAGCAAACATATACACTCATATAGATGTAGAATCGAAATAAAAATTGTTAGAAATATTAGAAAATAAAAAATCCTTATTTAAGCCACTAAATAAAGATTTTATAAAAAT
>ENA-ORND01001701-ORND01001701.1-human-gut-metagenome-genome-assembly--contig:-NODE-1701-length-14533-cov-3.678823_pt1 | contig 14533 bp, 7 predicted proteins | sample MGYA00242111_ERZ509014 | MGnify/ENA primary metagenome ERZ509014 (study PRJEB26280, sample SAMEA2338694) | human gut metagenome | biome: human gut; feature: human-associated habitat; material: faeces... | reverse complement strand
ACGAAGTCCCGCCGCAATGACGTACCGTGAGAAGCGTGATTTCATAGTCGAAATCGACGAACCCTTCGACGATCACGCGTCCGGCTCCCGCCCGACCTCCTTTTTGCGAGTTCTCCCAGGCCCGGTCGATCTCTCCGGAAGAGCGGACGACGCTTTGCCCGTGTCCCGAGGAGCTCATCACCGGCTTCACGACGCAAGGCGTCCCGATTTGCCCGACGGCTGCGACGAATTCCTCGTAGTCGGAAGCGAAGCGATACGGCGAAGTCGGAATGCCGAGCTCCTCGGCGGCCAACCGGCGGATGCCTTCGCGGTTCATCGTGAGGCGGGTGGCCCGGGCCGTCGGGATCACGTTGTAGCCTTCCTTTTCCAATTCCAGCAGCATATCCGTAGCGATCGCCTCGATCTCGGGAATGATGTAGTCGGGCTTTTCCTTCTCGATGACGGCGCGCAACTGCGCCCCGTCGAGCATCGAAAGCACGTAAGAGCGGTGAGCAACCTGCATGGCGGGAGCGTTCGCGTAGCGGTCCAGCGCGACGACCTCGATGCCGTACCGCTGCAACTCGATGGCGACCTCCTTGCCCAGTTCGCCGGAGCCGCAAAGGACGGCTTTCTTTCCCAGCGGGGATAATGTTGTTCCTATCTTGACCATGTAATTGTGTTGTTTGGAGCAGACAAAGTTAGCAATAAACGGCATAATCCGTCTTTTTTCGGCGGACAAATATCCCGGGCGCCGTTTCTATCCGGAAAAATAATCGGTATATTTGTACGCTCATCAAAAAGCGAACGTCATGGAGGATACCCGTCAAAGCGCCCCGAACATGGAGGAGATCGATTTGCTCAAACTTGCCAAGTCCGTTTGGCGCAAGCGCGCGTTCATTCTGAAGGTTGCGACCGCCGGTGCCGTTGTCGGGCTCGTGGTCGCGTTCAGCATACCCCGGGAATACACTACGACGGTCAAGATGGCTCCCGAGGGCGTGAAGACCTCCGCTGCCGGCGGCATGGCCGATCTGGCCGCTATGGCCGGCATCAATCTGAGCGGCCAGAACCAGTCGGGAGACGGCATCAACCTGATGCTCTATCCCGATATCGTGAGCAGCACGCCCTTCATCGTTGAGATGAGCCAGATTCCGGTCCGGGGAAAAGAGATGCCCTCGCCGGTTTCTCTGTACGACTATGTGGACCAAGAGTTGTCGGCGCCTTGGTGGAGTCATGTCATCGGGGCTCCGATGCGTCTGATCGGCTGGATTTTCTCCTCCGGGTCTGAGGACGACGGTACGGCCGAGGCGCTGAATCCCTATGCGCTGTCCCGCAGACAAAGCCTTGTCCTGAACGCGTTGCAGCATAGAATAGCCATCTCCGTAGACAAGAAAACCGGCGTCATCACCGCGACGGCCACGATGCAGGATCCGCTCGTAGCTGCTCAGACAGCCGACTCGATGGTCGGCAAGCTGGAAGCGTACATGTCCGAGTACCGCACCGAAAAGGCCAAGCGCGATCTGGCCTTTACCCAAAACCTGTTCGACGAGGCGCGGCAACAATACTACGAAGCCCAGCAGCACTATGCCCGGGCCGTGGACGCTAACCGTAACATTGCACGCCAGTCGGCGCAAGTCGAATTGGACCGGTTGCAGAACGAGCAGCAGCTGGCATTCGGCGTATACAGCCAACTGGCGCAACAGCTCGAAAATGCGAAAATCAAAGTGCAGGAGCAAATGCCCTGCGTCACGATCATCGAGCCGGCATCGGTACCTGTCAACCGGTCCAATATGGGAAAACCGACCATACTCTTTATCTTCGTTTTCCTCGGCTTGATGGCGGGGACAGGCTACGTCGTCATCAAAGAATTTTTTTCCCCCCCCGCCGATTCCGAATAGAGCCGCGCCCGACCGCACGCCAGCCGTCAGTTGAAAAGCAGCATGAAAGTCGTCTTGCCTGCCAGCGAATGCTTCAGCATGATGCTGCCGTTGTGCATACGCATGATTTGCCTCGATACGCTCAGGCCGATGCCCGAGCCGTTCGGCTTGGTCGTAAAGAAAGGAACGAAAATATTGGCCGCCACATCGGCCGGTATGCCCCAGCCGTTGTCGGTCACGTCGACGGCCACCTGCTCGGCCTCGGTACAATAGGCGGTTACGACGATCTCCCCGTCCGGTTTTCCGGCCACGGCATGAGCGGCGTTTTTCAGCAGATTCAGCACCACCTGTCCGATCAGGTCCTCGTCGGCATAGACCAGCAGATCGCTCGGAGTAATGCGAAGCCGGACGGAAGCATTTTCCTTTTGCGTGTACGGTTCGGCCAGTTTCGCCATGCGCTCGAGAAACGGTTTTACATAGAACGACGTGGGCCGGGGAGTCGGAATGCGGGTCACCTTGCGATAGGCTTCCACGAAGCGGATCAGGCTCCTGCCGGTCGAATTGATCGCTTCCAGTCCCTCGCGAACCTCTCCCTCCACTTTGTTTTCCATTCCCAGCAGCGTATCGCTGAGCGACGTGATCGGAGTGATCGAATTCATGATCTCGTGCGTCAGCACGCGGATCAGGCGAATCCACGACTCGGTCTCCCGCTCGTCGAGCTCGTTGTTGATGTCGTTGACCGCCAGAATGCGCAGCCTCTTCCCCCGGATCGTGATTTCCGACGCGTTGACCGCCAGATAGACCGTACCGCGCTCGTTCGAGTAGGAAGCCTGTTTTCTCTCCCCTCCCCGGATCGCGAAGAAAAGTTCCTGCAGCGAGCGATCTATCGTGGCCAGCTGATTGATATGGGTAAACCGGGGAAGTCCGATCAGCCGCCGGGCTTCGTTGTTGATCTGGTACACGTTTCCGGTCTCGTTGAGAACAATCACGCCCGTATGAACGCTATTGAGAATCAGTTCGTAGTACCTTTCCTTGTCGATAACTTCGTTCTTAGCCTTGACCAACAGATCCTTGATGCGGTTCAACGTCAGATTCAGCAGGTTGTCGCTGACCGGAGCGTCGTACTCGGTGAACTTGAACGAATAGTCTCCGTTTTCTATCGAGTTGAACATGAAAGTCATCTTGCGGATATTCTGGAAATGCAGCCTGAACAAGGCCGAAAACAGAAATATAAGCGCCGGAACGGCCAACAGCAGCAGCATCCATTGGCGATAGACGACCGACAGCGTCGTGCCGACTATCGCGGCAGTCAGTAAAAGCAGCAGTCTGGCCAACCGGTATGTCGATCCCTTGAACATAACAAATGCTACAACCCGTATTTCTTGATCTTGTTATAAAGCGTCTGCCGTGTAATTCCCAACTGGGCGGCCACTGCGGACATATTGCTTTCGTGGAGCCGAATGGCTTGGCGAATCATGTTTCGCTCCATTTCCTCCAACGTGGAAACGCCGCCGGCATTCGGCTCTTCCTGCTGAGGCGTCATCAGCAGGCTCTCCTGACCGATGGTCATCGAGTCGCAGATGATGACGGCTTTCTCGACGGTATGCTGCAATTCCCGGATATTGCCGTACCAGTCGTATTCTTGCAGCTTCCGGCAGGCTTCCCCATCGATCCTTATTCCTTGCTTGCCGTATTTGGCCGCGTATTTTTCCAGAAACAGGCGGGCGAGCGGAACGATGTCCTCGCGCCTCTGCCGCAGAGGCGGAATCTCGATATGAATCGTGTTGATACGGTAAAGCAAATCCCGGCGGAATCGCTCCTGAGCGACCATCGCCTGCAAATTCTGGTTCGTGGCGCAGATCAGTCGCACATCGGTCTCGACGGACCGGTTGCTGCCCACTCTCACGATCGTACGGCTCTGAATGGCCGATAGCAATTTGGCTTGCAAATGATAAGACAGGTTGCCTATCTCGTCGAGGAAAAGCGTCCCGCCCTGAGCGATCTCGAACTTTCCGATCCGGTCGGTATGAGCGTCCGTAAAAGCGCCCTTGCAATGTCCGAACAGCTCGCTTTCGAACAGCGACTCGGGCAACGCTCCCATATCGACGGCCACCATCAGCTCGTCCCTGCGCAGCGAGCGACGGTGTATTTCCCGGGCCATCACTTCTTTTCCGGTCCCGTTCTCGCCGGTAATCAACACATTGGCATCGGTCTCCGCTACTTTCTCGACCAGTCTGAGAATACGGCGCATTGCTTCCGACTCGCCCCAGAACATCGCCTCGGAAGACGAAAGCCCTTGACTGACTTCCGTCAGATACTTGACTTTCCGTTTCGACCGGCCCAGATTGTAGACCGACAGCAAAGTGGAAATCAGCTTGTCGTTGTTCCACGGCTTGACGATAAAATCGGCGGCCCCGTCCTTTATGGCATTGACGGCCAGATCGATGTCGGCATAGGCGGTAAACAGCACGACCGGAAGCGACGGATTGGTCTTTTTGATCCGGGACAGCCAGAACAGACCTTCGTTTCCGTTGTTGATTCCTGCCGAGAAATTCATGTCGAGCAGCACCAAATCGATCCTCTCTTCGCGCAGAATCGTCGGAATCCGGTTCGGAGAGGAAATCATGACCGTTCGGGCGAAATATTTTTCCAGCAATAGCTCGAGAGCTTTCAGAATGCTTTTATTGTCGTCGACTACCAGAATGGTTCCCTGCCTGCCCATATGCGTTCCGTTTTCAACTCTCGTAAAGGTAAGCATTATTACCGGAATACGGCTTCCCCTGTCAAAAAACAGGACACGCCTGTCTAAAAAGTTGACAACAAAGAATTTGCAAAATCAGCATATAATCCTAATAAACAATAAGATACGCACGCAGGCACGATATTGGCACCGATATCGAATCATAAATTAAAAAAACAAATATCGGTATGAGAAAAACCGTCCTCGTCATCGTATGGTCTGTTTTACTTATCGGCGGATTACAGGCTCAATCCGCAGAAAAAGTCTGGACGCTGGAAGAATGTATGCGCTACGCGATCGCAAACAGCCACGAAGTCAAGAAACAGCAATACACCAATGCCAACTACCGCCAGGATTACATCTCGGCCGTGGCCCAAATGATGCCGTCGGTCAGCGGCAGCGTAGACGTTTCGTCGAATTTCGGCCGTTCGCTGGACCCTGCGACCAATACCTATGCCTCGAACGTCAATTTCAACAACTCGTACGGAGTCGGCGCTTCGATCGGAGTATTCGGCGGATTCACCGCGATCAACAATCTTCGATTGACCAAGGTCGCCCGCCGGCAGGGAGAGGACGAGCTGCAAAAGGCTTCCGACGACATATCGCTCAGCGTCATGGAGAACTATTTTCTGGTGGTCTACTACGAAGGCGTCGTCCGCATGTCCGAGGAGCAATTGGAGGAAAGTCGCCTGAAACTGCGTCAGACCGTGGAACAGGAGGCTTTGGGACTGAAGAGCCGGGCGGACGTGGTGCAGGTGGAGGCCGAGGTGGCGACCAACGACGCCGCGCTGACCAGTGGCCAGAATAATCTGACCAATTACCTGACCCTGTTGAAAACGAAAATGAACTACCCTTTGAACGACACGCTTCGGATCGACACGCAGGTCGATCTGCTTGCTCAAGAAATGTCCGAAACGGCGGAAAGTATCTATTTCGACGCCCGGAGGCAAAATCCCACGGCCAAGATCGCCGACTTCAACCTCCGGCAAAGCCGATTGAGATATTCGATTGCCAAAGGCAATTACTATCCTTCCTTATCCATATCGGGCGGATACCAGACCAACTATTTCATCGCGGACATGGATCATACCGATCAGTCGCCCTCGTTCAAAAATCAGTTCCGCGATAACCGGGGGGAATATATCCAGGCCTCGCTCAGCATTCCGATTTTCAACTCGCTTTCGCGCCGCACGAACGTCAACCGCTCACGCAACAACATGCTGATTCAGGAACAGAACAGAAACCAGACCCTGCAACAGTTGCAAAGCGACATCCGCAAGGCCGTCGACGACTGCCAAGGCTATGCCAAGCAGTACGAGCAGATGAAAAAACGCGTCGAGGCGAACCAACTGGCATACGACGTCATGCGCCGCAAGTACGAAGAAGGGCTGGTCAGTCCGCTCGATTTGCAGACGAGCGCCAACCTGCTGCTGTCGGCCAAGGCCGACCAACTGAAAACGAAACTCGACTACATCATCCAGTGCCGTCTGGTAAAATATTACAAGGGAATTCCCCTGATCGAGCAATTGCAATAGCAAACCGAACCTAACATAACGAAATAAAACGCATATCATGGACATCGCTATCGAAAAGAAAAAAGGATTCAAAAAGAAGCATATTCCGTACGTATTGGGAGCCCTGTTGCTGGCATTCGTCGTCTGGCTGATTGCCAGCGACCACTCGTCCACGCTGAAGGTGGACAGTCGCTCGGTCACGATCGGGAAGGCCGAGAAAGGCCCGTTCAAGGACTATATTCGCATCAACGCGCAAGTACAGCCGATGACGACGATTCACCTCAGCACGACCGAAGGCGGGGTCGTCGAGATGCGCAACGTGGAGGAAGGAGCCGTCGTCCGAAAGGGAGACGTGATCGTCACGCTGAGCAACCTTTCGCTCCGCGTGTCCATTCTCCGCTCGGAGGCCGAGCTGGCCGAAAAGGAAAATATTCTGCGCGACACCAAACTGAAGCTCGAGCAGGACAAGCTCGACTTGCAACAGCAGCGGCTGGATGCAGAGGTGAAATTCAGACAGGACAAGCGTAAGTTCGAGCAATACGAAAAACTTTTCGAGGAACGACTGATCTCCAAAGAGGAATACCTACAAGCCAAAGAGGCTTACTCGCTCGCCGAACTGAGGCTCGAGGTCCTTATCAACAGACAGAGGCAGGATTCGCTTCAGAGAGAAGTGCAGATCGAGCAGCTGGAAAACAGTCTCGACAACATGCGCGAAAATATGGTGCTCGTGCGCCAGCAACTGGAAAATCTGAGCGTCAAGTCTCCGATCGACGGCCAGGTAGGCCGGCTCGACGCAGAGCTCGGACAGTGGATCTCGGCCGGCACGAAGATCGCCCAAATCAACGACCTGACCGATTTCAAGCTGCAGGCTCAGGTCGACGAGCATTACATCGACAAGGTACAGACGGGACTCAGCGCAAGCTACGAGGAAACCGGCGGCACGAAATATTCCCTGCTCGTCAAGAAAGTCTATCCCGAAGTGCAGAACGGCCAGTTCAAGACCGACCTCCATTTCGTGGGCGATCGGCCCGAAAACATCCGCACGGGCAAAAGCTACTATATCAATATCGAGTTGGGCGAGCCGACCGAAGCGGTGATGATTCCGCGCGGGACGTTCTACCAGAAAACGGGAGGCAACTGGATCTACGTGCTCTCGCCGGAAGGCGACCGGGCTTTCAAGCGGCCGATCAGGATCGGTCGCCAGAACCCGCAGTCCTACGAGGTAATCGAAGGACTCGATCCGGGCGAGAAAGTCATCGTTTCGAGCTACGAAACCTACGGGGATAACGACATTCTCGTACTGAAATAGGAAAGGAACGAGCGTCCCGCGCAGCATCCGAAATCTCCATGCGTATTCGAAATATGAAAATTCATTCCGACATACCGGCTCCCGTTGCAGCGGCAGGTTCTGCGGCTTCCGGCCCGCCGCTGCGATGCAGCCGCATGTTATCCGCGAATCAACGGCGCCGTATTCTTCGCATGCGGACCGAATTAAACGCACCCCGAACGACATGAACTTTCTTCCTCTTTTTCTCAAGCAACTTCGCAATTCCCGGGCCTCGACTTTATTGAACCTGTTGGGTCTGACAATCGCCCTGAGCTCTTTTATCATTCTGATCGCTCAGGTACGGTATGAACTGACCTACGACACGCATTTTCGAGATGCCGACCGGATTTTCCGGATCGAAATAGACGTGCCGACCGAACTCGGCGTTTATTCGCCGCTGTTATGCCGGCCGCTCGGCGAACGGATGCTCGCTTCGTCGCCCGACATAGAGGCCGGCGGCGTCATGGCTATCCCGCGACGCGTTTCCGTTCACGATTTCGCCAAAGGAGAGGAAGACGGAGCAGGACTTACCCTATACCGAATATCCCGCTCCATGTTCGACGTCCTCGGAACGGAAATCGTTGCGGGCGACATCGACCGGTTCGACGACCCGCAAAGAACGGTCATTCTGTCTCAGAGCGCCGCCCGCTCGATTTTCGGCTCGGCCGATCCCATCGGGAAATCCGTCGTCGTCAACGGCGACGAAACCCATCCCGGAGAAGTAATCGCCGTTTGCAGGGATTGTCCGGACAATTCGAGTTTCCGAACCAACAGCTTGTTCACGAATATTTTCGACGAGTCGATAGAAGACTACGGAGAGTTCAGCTATATTTATTTCATCAAAGCCGTGCGCACCGGCAATCCCGCTCGGATCGCAGCCGATCTCGGGCAAAGCGTCGAATCCCTGAGCGCCCGCTCTCAAGACGAAAGCGCCTTTCGAGTCCGATGCACACCCGTGTCGCAGATGCACTTCATGCGCGATATCCGTTTCGATTTCGTAGACAAGAGCAACCCGGCTACGGTCTATACGCTGCTGACGATCGCCGTACTGATCCTGCTGATCGCAATCATCAATTTCGTCAACTTCGCTACGGCCCGGCTACCGATGCGAATCAGACAGATCAATACGCGCAAAGTACTGGGCGAGTCGAACGGATCGATTCGTCGGGGATTGCTTGCCGAGTCGGTTCTGACGGTCTTCGTCGCCTATCTGTCAGCCCTGATACTGACCGAATATCTTTCCACGACCGCCGTCGCTTCTTTGGTCAATGCGCCGATCAATCTGGCCGAAAATGCGGACGTGGCGCTGGGCACGGGGCTCGTCGCGATTGTCCTCGGAACGCTGGCCGGCTTGTATCCTGCCGCTTACAGCACTTCGTTTCCGCCCGCGATGATTCTGAAAGGCTCGTTCGGCCTTTCGGTCCGGGGGCGCAGGCTGCGGACGACGCTGATCTCGTTCCAGTACGTCGTCTCGATCGTCCTGATCGTAGCAGCCTTGTCGGTGTGGAAACAGAATCGTTTCATGCTGGCTTACGATATGGGGGTCCCCCGCGAAAACATACTGGTCGCCGAACTCGGCCGACCGGCGGCTAACTCGGCGGAAACACTCGCTCAAAAGCTGAAAACCGATCCGAGAATCGTCGACGTGACATTCGCCAACGGTCCGCTGATAGCGCCTTCGCGCATGAATTGGAGTATGCAGTACCGAAACAAGCACATCTCATTCGACTGCTATCCGGTCGCCCCGAATTTTCCGAAATTCATGGGAATCGATATAATCGAAGGGCGCGATTTTACGGCGAACGACGAACAGAAAGAGAACGCGAGTCTGATTTTCAACCGAACGGCTCAGCTGCGCGACGGCATAACCGTCGGAGACCGGATATGGGGCGACGAAATCGTCGGCATCGCCCGCGATTTCAACTTTATGCCCTTGCAGTACGCGATCGATCCGTTCGCATTCATGGTACGCGGAAAATCGTACGCATTCAAGTCCATGAATTATCTGTTCGTCAAAACCCGGACGGCGGACTATCCCGAGCTTTTCCGACATATTCGGGAGACGATCCGGCAATTCGACGGAGGATGGAACGACGACGTGCGTTTTCTGGACGAACACATCGGCTCGCTCTACCAGAAAGAAAGAGCCACTGCCCGGCAAATCACGCTGTTCTGTCTGTTGTCGGTATTCATCTCGCTCGTCGGAATTTTCGGTCTGATCCTTTTCGAAACGGAATTCAGGCGCAAGGAGATCGGACTGCGCAAGGTTTACGGCGCAACGACAGGCGAAATTCTCGGAATGATCAACATGCCCTATATCCGTCTGGTACTGATATGTTTCGCCCTCGGAGCCCCTATCGGCTATTTCGTCTCGCGCAACTGGATCGACAACTTCGCGTACCGGACCACGATCGGCCCGTGGATATTCGTGTCGACGGCCGCCATCGTACTGCTGCTTACCGTTGCGACGATCACCGTCCGAAGTTACCGGACGGCCGCCGAGAATCCCATCAAGTCAATTAAAACGGAATAAATTATGTGTGAGAACCTCTTGCGCTACTACAAGCAGAACAAGTTGGCCGTATCGCTCAGCATAGCGGGCCTGACACTCGCTCTGACCTCGTTTATCGTAATCATTGCTCAAGTCAGCTATGAACTGACTTTCGATGCCCATTACAAAAATGCCGACCGGATTTTCCGGGCGGAATATACGGACGGTACGCTCGAAGGATTGTACGAATCCGGACTCAAGCGCATGCGCGGCGACGTACTGCTTGCCTCCTCTCCCCATATCGAATCGGGAGGTATCGTATATAGCTATGGTAATACGCGAGTTTACGACGAACAGGAAGGAAAAACCGGATCGCTCGGTATCGACTTTTATCTCGTCTCGCCTTCGCTGCCCGATCTTTTTGAATTTGAAACAGTCCAAGGCGACCTGAAGCGTATCGGAGAACCGCAAGCGGCCGCTTTGTCCCAAAGCGCTGCGACTGCGCTGTACGGCCATAGAAATCCGATAGGACGCCGTTTGGTAATCGACGATGAGACTAAGGAGATCGTAGCCATATATCGGGATTTTCCGAAAAACTCCAGTTTCGTTCCCTGCAGCATCATCGGAGCTTTAGGAGATCACGGAATCGAAAACGGATATGGAGCCTACGAATATTATATCCGGGTTGATGACCCGGAGCATTTGGAAACGATACGAAAAGCGGTTAATCCGCTTTGGATCGAACAGGAACAAGACGAAACGCTGAAATTGCGTTTCACGGCTCTGCCGAAAATTCACTTCACGCACGACATGCTCTATGTCAGCCAACAGACGGCAAGCTATGCGACCGTATATTCCCTGTTGACGATCGCCGTATTGATCATACTGATCGCGATGATCAATTTCGTCAATTTCACCGTGTCCCGAATCCCGTCCCGCATTCGTCATATCAATACCCAAAAGATTCTCGGCGAAACCAATGCGAGGCTCCGACTGCGTTCTATCGCCGAGTCGGTCGTTTTATCGCTCGTTTCATTATTCCTCGCTCTGCTGCTCGCCCGATATTTGTCGACGACCCGGGTAGCTTCGCTGGTCGACGCGTCGATTGATCCGCTATCGAATCTCCGACTGATTTTCTATGGCATACTAGCCTCGCTCGGTGCGGGGATCATCGCAGCCCTGTACCCTGCCTTTTACAGCACGTCGTTCCCTCCGATTTTCGCACTCAACGGATCGTTCGGCCTTTCACGCAAAGGAAAGATCATGCGAATCATGCTGATATCGTTTCAGTACGTCGTTTCGATCGCGCTGATCATAATCTCTCTCTCTATCGGCGAGCAAAACCGATACATAAGGAATTTCGATATGGGATTCAGACGGGACAATATTCTGACGACCCGACTGTCGTTTCAATTCGACCGGCAAGACGCTCTTGTAGAAAAGCTGAAGAGCAATCCCGATATCCTCGACGTCACTTTCGCTTGGGCCCAACCGGTACTCGAGTCCCGACCGTATTGGTCCATAGATTACAAAGGGGAAAACTTTCGCTTTGACTGGTATCCCGTTGCGCCGAATTTTCTGTCGTTCATGGGCATTCCGATACGGGAGGGGCGCAATTTCAGCGATTCGGACAAGAAACACCCGAATGGACATTTCATCTTTAACCGAACGGCCCAGTTGCAACGAAACGTGTCGGTAGGCGACCGTATTTCGGACATCGAAGTGATTGGAATAGCGGAAAACGTTCATTATCAGCCATTGCAATATGCGGTTAGTCCTCTTGTCTACTATGTCAGCGGAAATATGAAATTGACACACATGTTCGTCAAAGTCCGAACGACGGATATCCCCGAAATTTCGGCCTTCATACGCGAAACGGTCCGCTCGTTCGATCCCGATGCCGACGCGGACATACGCTTCCTCGACGAAAATATCGGCGCCCTCTATCAGAAGGAGGACCGACTCGCCGCGATGCTCACGCTGTTCAGCCTGCTGTCGGTCGGCATCTCGATCGTCGGCGTTTTCGGGCTGATCCTGTTCGAGACGCAGTTCCGCCGCAAGGAGATCGGACTGCGCAAAGTCTACGGCGCGACCATCGGAGAAATTCTGCGCATGTTCAATAAGCGCTACATGAGAATCGTGCTGGCATGCTCCGTCGTAGCGATTCCTATCGGTTGGTACGTCGTCGACCGCTGGCTCGAAAGCTTCGCGTACCGGACACCCGTAAAGTGGTGGATTTTCGCCGTTGCGGTGGGAAGCGTCGCGCTCGTCACCGTGCTGACCATTACGCTGCAAAGCTATCGGACCGCTACTGAGAATCCGGTCAGGTCGATCAAGACCGAATAGCAGCCTACCCTGCCGATATGAAAACTACGATCAAACGACCTAAAACCGAATAACTCTCTGTCTTATGAAACACGCATTCAATCTCAAGTTTTTTCTACGCTTTCTGAACCGTCACCGACTCTATACGGCGATCAACGTGTTCGGATTCTCCGTGTCGCTGATGTTCGTGATTCTGATCGCGGCCTACGTAGCCAAAGAACTGTCGGCCGACCGTCATCACGTCAACGGCGACCGGATCTACCGGTTCGAGCATCAAGACTTCGCCTACAGCGCTTATGCGGCAGGGCGAGTGCTTCAGGATCGTTTCCCGGAAATCGAAAGTTACTGCGTCGTCTCTTACGAAAACAAGACGTTACGTATCGGCGAGGAATATATGCAAGTAGCGGTCGACTGCGTCGACTCGTCGTTCTTCCATATGTTCACGATCGAACTGGAGCAAGGCGATCCCCGTCACGTGTTGGCGACCCGGGACGGTGTCGTCATCAACAGCAAGTTCGCCAAAACGCTCTTCGGCGAAGAATCGCCGATGGGCAAGGTGCTCGATATCGACGACCGGCAACTGACCGTCACAGGCGTATTCGCCGACTTCCCGTACGGCATATTCCGCACTCCGCAATTGATTACAAGCATTTTCAATACGGATAACCTTTGGTGTATAGAATCTTATATGGATTGCCATTCATGGGAATTGTTCCTGATGGCGCGCCGGAACGCCGACTTGCCGGCCAAAACCGAATCGATCCGGCAATGTATCAAGGAAACCGGCGACTACGCTTTCTCGCACGATGAAAAAGCGATACTCCGGCCGATGAAGGATATTTTTTTCGACGGTTTCCATTTTCAGAACGGAGGCAATAAGAAGTTCGTCCTGATTCTGGCGGTCGTCGGACTGCTGATCCTCGTTTTCGCCGTCATCAACTATATCAACCTGTCGGTAGCCCAAACCGGTTTCAGAGCCCGCGAGATGGCCATGCGCCGCATGCTGGGCGGAACGCGACGGCAACTGTACTCGAGCATCGTGGCCGAATCGATTCTGCTGTGTCTGTTTTCGTTCGTGCTGGCTTTGCTGTTCTCTATGGCTGCGGAAAATGCCTTTGGCTGGCTGGTCCGTACGGACGTTTCCGTTCGGGAAGCGATCGATCCGTACACGGCGGCGGGCGGTCTGCTGTTCATCCTGTTGCTGGGGATCGTTTCCGGAAGCATTCCAGCCGCGCTGATCTCAAGCTACCGGCCGATCGAAGTGATGAAAGGAACGTTCCGGCAGAAAACCAAAATGGTTTACAGCAAGATTCTGATCGTGTTCCAGTATTTCATCACGATCGCGCTGATCGGCTGCACGCTCGTGATGATCCGCCAAATCCGGTTCATGCTCCGCTTCGATATGGGCTACGGGACCGAAGCGCTCATTCAGGCCGACGTTCCCGGCAATCTGATGTCGAGCTACGCTCCGCTGAGAAACGATCTGATGACAATCGGCGGAGTGGAGAGCGTGTCGCTGGCGACTTTCACTCCTTCGTCGGGCGGTAACAACGATACGGATCCGTCGGACCCGGACCATCCGATCAGTTATCAGGTATTCATGGGCGATACCGCGTTCATTCGCACCTGCGGATTCGAGATCGTCCGGGACAACGACGCGCGAACCGACCAGGGGACATGGCTGAACGAAGAAGCGATCCGAGCGAACGGACTGACCGTCGATGCGGATGAGTTCAGCAAAAATCACATCCCGATCGCCGGCGTCCTGCGCGATTTCCGCTTCAGGGACTTGAGCCAACCGGTAGGCCCCGCAAAGGTGTATGTCGTTGGCGACGACAATTATTGCATGAACGTTCTGGTACGCATCAGCACGGCCAACGATCCGGCGCTCACGTTCCAGCAGGTCAGCCAAACGATCGAAAAGCATACGGACGGACGGCCTTTCTCGTGTCACTTTACCGATCAGCTGATACGCGACTGGTATGAAAACCAGTTGAGAACAGCCAACGCCGTCGGTTACCTGACTCTGATCGCTATTCTGATCGCCGCGCTGGGACTGCTGGCCATGTCGACCTACTATATCCGTCAACGCTCGCAGGAAATCGCCATGCGCAAGGTGTACGGCTCGACGAACGCCGAAGTGCTGCGGCTGCTGATCGCGGGTTTCATGAAAATGGTCGCCGTGGGATTCGTATTGGCCGTGCCTGTCACATGGTATATCATGCGCGAGTGGCTCAGCGCCTACACCGAACGCATCGCTATCGGCTGGCTCACGTTCGCCGC
>ENA-ORND01001699-ORND01001699.1-human-gut-metagenome-genome-assembly--contig:-NODE-1699-length-14538-cov-3.354070_pt1 | contig 14538 bp, 11 predicted proteins | sample MGYA00242111_ERZ509014 | MGnify/ENA primary metagenome ERZ509014 (study PRJEB26280, sample SAMEA2338694) | human gut metagenome | biome: human gut; feature: human-associated habitat; material: faeces... | reverse complement strand
CCTCATTGATCTGAAGGACGGTAAGGACGCCGCGAAGAAAAAGGCCGAAGAGATTCTGAAGGAAGTCAAGGCCGATCCCAAGAAGTTTGCGGAACTTGCGAAGAAATACTCGGCTGACACAGGTAGCGCCAAAGACGGCGGTGACCTCAACTGGTTCGGTAAGGGTGTGATGGTTCCTGCCTTTGAAGAAGCCGTTTATAAGGCGAAGAAGGGTGAAATCGTCGGTCCGGTTGAAACCGACTTCGGGTTCCACATCATTGAAGTCACGGACATCAAGGGGCAGCACGTGCGGCCTCTTGCCGAAGTGCGCGACGAGATCGTCCGACTTTATCAGGAACAGCACTCCCAGGAGAAGTTCGGCACGGAAGCCGAAAACTTCACCAACATGGTGTACGAGCAGAGCGACAGCCTGCAGCCTGTGGCTGACAAGTACGGCATGAAGATTGAAACGGTGAAGAACGTGACGCCTGAGAAGGTGACGGATCCCGCACTTGCCAAACTCTTTAACGACCATGTGCTTGAGAGCATCTTCAGCGATGAAGTGGCCCGTGAAAAGCGCAACACACAGGCCATTGAAGTCGGCAACAACCAGCTTGTTTCCGCGCGCGTCGTAAATTTCCGTCCGGCCCACACCAGGCCTTTTGATGAAGCCAAGACCGGCATCATTGAAATGCTCACGCAGCAAAAGGCACTGGAAAAGGCGGGAGAAGCCGCCGGTAAACTCATTGCCGCCTTTGAAAAGGGCGACATGGCACAGGCAAAGTTCGTGAACCCCACGGTTGTTTCGCGCAGTGCGCCGGGTAACGCCACGATTAATCTTGTGAACGCCGTGATGCGCGCCGATGTCACGAAGCTTCCCGCCTACGTGGGTGTGGCTGACGGCAACGTTTACCGCATCGTGAAAATCACAAAGAGCGAAACGCCGGAAGTGACGGAAGCGGCTTTGTCCGGTTTAAGAAACGAGCTGCAGCAGATGCTCTCGCGGGCCGATGAATCGGCCTACTACGGACAGCTTCGCGCCAAGCATAAGGCTGAGGTTCTCAATAAGAATTACCTCCCTGACGCTGAGGATAAGCTCCCCGGCAGCGCCGAGTAAGTTGCGCTGAGCCCGTATCAACCGCCCTTCGGGGCGGTTTTTCTTTGGCGCTTTCCGCTAAAGCAGACCGCACCCGGGCGCTTCTGGTAAGCTGCCGGCAGTGTGTTTTTTTGAAAACGGGGTGCGTATGCCGGCTGAGCTCAAAAAAGGTTTGTACGAGTCGCTTCTCACTCGTTCAGTCAACGAACAACTGCAGGAACTTGCCGGGCGGCATCTCGCAGCCGAATCGCAGGCCGTGGATCCTGCGGAACGCAGCCGCATCTACACGGACTATGCGGCCCGTGCGGTGAAGGAAGCCCTGGCGCACTGTGACTCTGCCGAAGAAGCCCGGGCGCTTGTGAACCTCTTAAGCCGCACGGCCCGGGACTTTGTGGCTAAGAAAAGCGGGGAAGCGCCCGATTGCGTCGACACGGTTGCAGAAGACCGCCTTTTAACCGAAGTGCGGGAGATGACCTCTGCCGCCGCAGCCCGCCCGCAGACGTCGGTCGCGCACACCGCGCTTTTGACGGGCACGGCCAAAACCGATCCGGCGCTTGCGAGCGAAATCAAGCGGGAGATTGCTTCTGCCGACCGCATCGACTGGCTTGTTTCCTTTATCCGCTTTTCAGCGGTAAGCCGCCTCTACGATGACCTCAAGGCTTTTACGCAGCGGGGCGGCCGCCTCAGAGTCATTACGACCACCTACATCGGTGCTACCGAAGTCAAGGCCGTGGAGATGCTCGCGAAACTTCCGAACGCCGAAATCCGCATCGAGTACAGCGGCAGCCGCACGCGCCACCATGCCAAGGCCTATCTTTTTCACCGTGAGACCGGTTTCAGCACGGCCTACATCGGCTCAAGCAACCTCTCGGGGGCGGCGCTTACGGGCGGCCTTGAATGGAACCTTAAACTTGCCGCCAAAGAAACGCCCGAGATTTTCGCCAAAGCTGCCGCAACCTTTGAAGCCTACTGGTCGGATGCGCGCTTTGAAACGTTTGTCCCGGGGCGGGACGATGAGCGTCTGCGGACGGCTTTAAAGCGCGAAGCCTGTGGCGGGAAAAGAGATCCGGCAGCTTCCGTGACGTGGGGGAGTTTTGAGCCCTATCCCTATCAGGCCGCGGTGCTTGAAGCGCTTGCCGCGGAGCGCTCCGCGGGCCACACACGAAACCTCGTGGTGGCCGCGACCGGTACGGGTAAAACCGCGATTGCCGCCTTTGACTATCAGCGGCAGATTAAAAACGGCATCCGCCCCAAGCTTCTCTTTGTTGCGCACCGCAAAGAAATTCTGCTGCAGGCACAGGCCTGTTTCAGAAGCATCCTGCGGGATGCCAATTTCGGCTCACTGATGACGGGAGACGCAAAGCCCGCGGACAACCGCGCGGTCTTTGCCTCGGTGCAGACACTCAAAAATCCGGTGAATCTCACGGGCTTTGCCCGGGACCACTTTGACATGGTTGTGGCGGACGAAACGCACCATGCGGCTGCAGACTCTTACGACACGGTGCTCGATTACTTTACGCCAAAAATTCTTCTTGGCCTTACCGCCACGCCCGAGCGCGCCGACGGCCGCAGCATTCTCGGCTACTTTGACGGCCGTATTGCGGCAGAAATCCGGCTTCCTGAAGCCATTGAACAGAATCTCCTCGTACCCTTTAACTACTTTGTGCTCACGGACCCCGTGAGCCTCGCGGACATCCCGTGGCGAAGCGGGCACTTTGATGTTAAGGCTCTGGAAAACCGCTATACCCAAGGGGACAGCTCCAAAGCCCGGACGCAGGCCTTCTTTACGGCGCTTGAAACCTATGCGCCTGAAAAAGAGGAACTGCGGGCCGTCGTCTTCTGCGTCACGCAGGAGCACGCGCGCTACGTGACTGGAATGCTTGCCGCGCAGGGCTATAAGGCGATGGCGGTCACTGCCGAAACGCCCTCAGCCGACCGGGAACGCGTCAAAGAGCGACTCGAAAAAGGGGAGGTGGAAATACTCTGCACGGTTGACGTCTTAAGCGAAGGCGCGGACTTTCCGTGCATTAATACGGTGGTTTTTCTGCGTCCGACGGAAAGCCTCACGGTCTTTCTGCAGCAGTTGGGGCGGGGCTTGCGAAAGTACCCGCAGAAAGATGCACTCACGGTGCTTGACTTTGTTGCCGCAGGAAACCGGCGTTTCAGTTTTGAGTCGCGCTACAGGGCACTCTTACGCACGGCCGACACGGGCGTTGTCCGGCAGATCATGAACGGATTTGATGCGCTGCCCGCGGGGTGCTCGGTTACGATGGAACGCGTCGCGAAAGAAACGGTGCTTGAAAATATCAGGCAGTGCTTTACCGGCAAAAAAGGACTTCTCAATCTCGCGCAAAGCTTTATGGCAGAAGGCAGGAGCGCGGACCTCGCGGCGTTTCTCAGGTTTGCTGAACTCTCACTTTCGGACTTTTATGACAGGGCGTGCGATATGTTTGCCTCGTTTACGCTGCTTTGGGATGCGGCATGCGGTTCGAACATTAACCGGCCGCTGCCGGAGGGGATCACGCAGGCAAAACTCGGCAAAGCCCTCCTGCGGCTTGCGACAACCGAGGATCCGGTTTGGGGTAAGACCATCGTTGGGTTGCTTGCGGACGATTCCGGCGTTCCGGCTGACGAATTTGAAAACTCCGCCCTGCGGGCTTTTGTGCGGCTTATCTGGGATGAGCGATTGCGTTGTGACGGGAACGCTTATCTTGCGGCACGCCTAAAGAGCTTGCGGCAAGCGGCGTGGCTTACCGCCGAGATCCGGACGCTTCTCACGGTCAAAGCCGAATCCTGCCGCAGGGAAATGAAGGATCTCGGTGTGGCGGGAACATACCTTAAGGTGCACGGAACCTATCACAGAAGCGCGGTTCTGGCGGCACTGAAACCGGAGCAGAAAAACCTGCAGGCGGGCGTACTCTGGATTCCGGAAAAGCGGGTTGACGTCTTTTTTGTGACGATCAACAAAAGCGAAAAGCACTTTACCGCCAATACGCTTTATGAGGATCTGGCGCTTACCGACACTGTCTTTCAGTGGCAGAGCCAAAATTCAACAACGGATACGTCGCCCACGGGTGAGCGCTATATCCACCACGCCGAGCGGGCGAGCGACATTGTGCTGTTTGTCCGCGGATTTAAGGGTGAGGGGAAAATTGCCGATCCCTATGTGTGCCTCGGGAAGGTCAAGTACCTGTCGCATACCGGCAATCGCCCCATGACGATCCGCTTTGCGCTTGAAGAAAAGCTCACGGGCGAACTTCTGACGCTCTGCCGCCCTTACGGCGACTGACTCAGCGTCCGAACCACTTGGCAGGTAGTTGCGCAAGGACAATTGCCGCCGCCATCACGGCGCATCCGATGAGCTCGCGGCCGGTGAGCGCCTGGTTCATAAAGAGCCACCCGGCCAGAACCCCCACGACTGCTTCAAAACTCATGATGAGGGACGCCACCGTCGGGTTGAGCCCCTTTTGTCCCACGATCTGCAGGGTGTAGGCAATGCCGTTACTCAAAATACCGGCGTAAAGGAGCATCCAGACGGCGTCCCACAGGTCCTTGAGTGTCGGCGGATCGAAGAACATCATGAGAATAAAGCCCCAGACGCCGCCCACGGCAAACTGAATGCAGCTCATCCTCACGCCGTCCGTTTTAGGCGCAAAGTGATCGATCACGAGGATGTGAAAACTGAAAGAGAGGGCACAGGCTAAAACGAGCGAATCCCCGAGGCTCAGAGTAAACCCGGTTTCCGGTTTCATGCAGAGAAACCACAGGCCCGCAACCGCCAGGATAACCGCAAGCCAGATGTTGAGGCTCGAGCGGCGCCCGATGAAAATGCCGATTACCGGGACAATGACGATGTAAAGGCTCGTGATGAAACTCGCCTTGCCGACCTCCGTACCCAAAAGCCCGAACTGCTGCAGCGACTCGGAAATAAAGAGAACGGTGCCGCAGGCAAAGCCCCCGATCCAGAGTGTTTTATCTTTCCAGACGTTTTTCGTTGAGGCCGGAGTCATGCCGCGCAGGCGGTCAAAGACCGGGAGTATGGCAAATACAAAGGCCGCGCCGATCACCGAGCGCCCCCAGGTAAAGGCAAAGGGGGAGATGTGTTCCATGCCGAGCGCCTGAGCAACAAAGCCGGTACCCCAGATGGTGGCGGTAATCAGAAGCAGAAGCGAGTGGCGGAGATTTTCGGGCATAACGGCGGGCCAGAAATCAAAAGAGAAAAAAGCAGGCAGAATCCCCAAGAAAGGAAACTGCCTGTTTCAGACTCCAAAGAAGGAGCCTGTCTGAGAGCAAAGCTTAAAGAGGATCGCCCGAGCGCAGCAAAAGCCGTGCGATTTCCGCGGCGTTATGGAGGTCGAGCTTACGGTAAGCCGACCCGCGGTGCACCTGTACGGTCTTTTCGCTGATGCCGAGGTTTTCGGCAACCTGCTTGTTGCTCATGCCCTGGGCAACCATGCGGATCACTTCGCGTTCACGCTGCGTGAGCTGCTCAAGCGACTTACGGAAGTCGGAAAGCTCCATTTCGGTGCGGCGGTGATTGAGGTTTTTCATGACCGCATTGCCGATGGCGGTGAGAAGCCGCTGATCGTCAACGGGCTTTTGCAGAAAGTCCGATGCGCCCTGCTTGAGGGTGCGCACGGCCATATCAATGTCGCCGTGACCGGAAATAAAGATGATGGGCAGATCAATGCCCAATTCCTGAATCTTGTCCTGCAGTTCCAGGCCGCTCATGCGGTGCATGCGCACGTCAAGAACGAGGCAGCCGGGACGCTGAAAATCGTTGCTTGCAATAAAGTCCAGGGCGTCGGAGTAGGTCACGACGTCCCAGCCTTCGCCTTCAATCAGAAAAGCCCAGGAACGGCGCATCGCGTCGTCGTCATCGATAACCCGGACCAGAGGCTTGAGGGATTCCAAGATAATTCTCCCGCAAATATTCAAAAAAACTGAGACGCTGTCCCGCTTGTCGAAACGCATCCACTGCTATTGTGCCGTATTTAGGCGTAAATAAGTAAGTAACCCGTGAAAATTCCCCGATTTTTCTTGACTTTTTAGCCGCAAAGGGGACATTTTTCAAATTATGAGCGGCTGCAAAACCCTCTGCAGCCGCCCGGTGATCCTGCTTACCTATTAAGAGCCTTTGTAAGGAACGTGACGGCATCATCGAGCTTTACCATCACCTTGTCGTCCATCTTCGTGCGCTCGACGTATTCGACTTCACCGGTCTTAAGACCCCGCTCGCCGATCACGATGCGGTGCGGCACACCGATCAGTTCCCAGTCGGCAAACATCACGCCCGCGCGTACGTCACGGTCGTCCAGAATCACGTCAACGCCCTTGACCTTCAGTTCATCGTGGAGTTTGTCGGCGGCAGCGCGCACGGCTTCGCTCTTCGTGTAATTCATCGGGCAGATCACGACTTCAAAGGGAGCGATTGCCGCAGGCCACATGATGCCCTTGTCGTCGTGGCGCTGTTCGATTGCAGCGCCCATGACGCGCGTCACACCGATGCCGTAGCAGCCCATCTCGAGAAACTGCGGTTTGCCCGCTTCATCGAGGTAGGTCGCGTTCATGGCCTTGGAGTATTTGTTGCCGAGGTAAAAGACGTGGCCCACTTCAATGCCGCGCTGCAGCTTGATTTCTCCCTTGCCGTCGGGGCTCACATCGCCCTCAACGACGTTACGGAGGTCGGCAACCTTGGGCTCAGGCAGATCGCGCCCGAAATTGACTCCGGTGTAGTGGTAGCCCGTCTCATTCGCGCCGCAGCAGAAGTCGCTCATCGCGGCAACGGTGAGGTCGGCGTAAACGGTGAGGTCGGTGGCGCCCACGGGGCCCAGGGACCCGGGCGTTGCGCCCGCAAAGTGTTCGGCGATTTCCTTTTCGGTGGCAAAGCGGAAACCGTCTTTCAGTTCAGGGAGTTTGCCGGCCTTGACTTCATTGAGGTCGTGATCGGCCCGAAGTAGCACAAGGACAATCTTGACGGGGAGCGCCTCGCCCTTGTCGTTCACTCGGTCGGCGGCAAGCACCACGGACTTTACGCAATGTAAAAGGTCGATGCCGAGGAAGGGGGCAACGTCTTCGCACTTTTCCTTGCCGGGCGTAGCGCATTTCTTCATCTCCTGCGCCGCGGCCTTACGGTCGCCCAGAACGGATTTGGCTTCACACAGTTCAATGTTGGCGGCAAAGTCACTCTCGGGGCAGTAGGCAATGACGTCTTCGCCCACGTCGGCAATCACCTGGAATTCGTGCGAGCGGCTGGCCGATCGCGCCCGTGTCGGCTCTCACCGGACGGAAAACAAGGCCCATGCGTTCAAAAATACGGTTGTAGGCTTTGTACATCGCGTCATAGGACTTTGAAGCTCCTTGAGCATCCCGGTCAAAGGAGTAGGCGTCCTTCATGATGAATTCACGGGCGCGCATTACGCCGAAGCGCGGCCGCCGTTCATCACGGAATTTCGTTCGGATCTGATAGAAATTCACCGGCATCTGGCGCCAGCTCGTGATTTCGCCGCGCGCCACGGCCGTAATGACTTCTTCGGACGTGGGCTGAATCACGAAGTCGCGTTCATGGCGGTCCTTAAAGCGCAGCAGCTCCGGTCCGTACTTGTTCCAGCGGCCCGATTCCTGCCAAAGCTCCGCGGGCTGCACGATGGGCATTGCGAGTTCCACGGCCCCTGCCGCATTCATTTCCTCACGGATGATGTTTTCAATCTTCTGCACCACGCGCAGCCCCATGGGCATGATCGTGTAGACGCCTGCAGCGATCTTCTTGATGAGACCGGCACGGATGGAAAATTCCTGACTCGGAATTTCCGCGTCCGCGGGAGCTTCCTTCAGGGTCGAGATGAAAAATTGGCGTGCACGCATGGGCCTCTGACCTCAGTAAAAAAAGAAAAAGAAAGGCCGGATGCCGGCAGTTTCACGGGATCCGGACAATAAAAAAGACGGGCGGAAATTTTACCAGCCCGTCTTCTGATTGTCAGGCGCGCGCCACGATCGGAATGCGGCGTTTGCCGGTGTCTTCGGTAAAAGCAGGGAGCACCGTCGTGTCGTGCTTTTTCGCCGCTTCCGGCACCGCCTCCCGGGGCGTGAGACCGATACGCTCGCGAAAGCGCCGCGAAGACCCCATCATGAACCAGCCCACCTTGCGGCCGCGGCTTGCGATGCGCTTTTCCAGACAGTCGGCGCACTGCGTGGGTTCGTCGTTGATGCAGGGCTTGTTGTCGTAGAGCTGATAGCCCGGGCGGAACTTCTGAGGCGAGAGGTTGGGCATCACGACGTTGGCGCCGTATTCAATGCCCGTTTCGCGTCCGTCGTCCCGGAGGGCCTGAAGAGCCGTGGCCGCCGCAATGTTGACGTTACCCAATACAAGCCGCACCACGGCAATCATGTTGAGCGCAAGCTGCATCAGAGGTTTGGGCGCCATTTGCCCGAGTTCCTTTAAGTCCGCGCCTTCGCTTTTAAGGTAAGGGCCCATGCCGATCATGTCAACGTCAAGCGACTGAAAGAGCCGGATGTCGCGGCAGAGGTCTTCGAGGGTCTGCCCCGGGATGCCGATCATGACGCCCGTACCCAGCTGATAGCCGCATTCCCTTAAATACTTAAAGCACTGAAAGCGGCGCGCCAGGTTTTTCTCGTGGTTGCCCGGCGCACTGTGCAGCAGTTCAAATAGTTTCGGGTTACTCGTTTCAAAGCGCGAGAGGTACCGGAGGTTTTTGCGGTTGCCGCTTGCCTCGGCCCAGAGTTCATAGGTTTCCTTGGTCTGGTCGCCGAGGCTGATGGTGACACCGAGCCCTTCCGGAAGCTGCGGGCTCACGCTTACCTTATGGATGTCCCTTAAGCACTCCGCAATGAAATTCACGAACTTCGGATCGCGTCTTTCACCGGCCTGCAGGCAGATGGAGCCGTAACCGTGGTCCGCCGCCCATTTGGCCTGCGAGAGAATCTCCTCCTTGGTCATCTCATAGCGCTTCACCGCATGGTTGTCCTTGCGGATGCCGCAGTAGCGGCAGTTGTCGGTGCAGATGTTGGAGAGTTCAATCAGGCCGCGGTAAAAGACGCGGTCGCCCATGATTTCGGTGGTGCGGTCATAGGCGGCGCGTTTGAGTTTCAGACAGTCTTCAGGCGCGGTAAGGCCGAGGAGCCGGACGATGTCATCATCGCTAAATTCCGTCTGTTTCAGAAGCTCTTCCAGGGGTTTGGTCATTTTCTTTTTCAGGCTTAAAGGCTGACGCGGATTCTATCGGAGAAACGGCCGTCCGAGTCCGTCAAAATTTGGTGCGGGCGCACGGTTTCTGAGTCGTTTGACGTAGAGGGGGTGTTCCATCACTGGGCTTCGTCGTTTTTGAACCCCTTGCGGGGACCTCAATGCGGCAGAGCCGCGATTCCGACGCCGATGTCTCTTTGTCGAAAAAAAAGAGGCTTCGGGGAGACCTGTGGGTAAAATCGTCGAAATCCGCGCCAACGAGCGCGGGCACGGTACCCTGCGTAATGGATTCTTGAAGTCTGAAAAGATGGGCTCAATGGGACGGGCTCTCTGAGGAGTCAAGACCGGGAGCGTATAGAGGAGGACGCGGTAGCGTATGCCGCATACGGCCTTGACGGAGCGGAGAGCTCGTCGAAGCCTTGTGTGAGGAGGCAGGCATTACAAGCGTATCAACCCTCGTGCCGTCAGTTGCGACGATCGTACCGTTTTAAGAGACTGGCTCCTTCGACACCATACATAATTTCGTCGACTTGCTTATCAAAATCTTGTATGTTTGGTTCGCAAGATTTTGCATTCTTACTTAACAATATTCTGTAATCTAGGTATGAAGTATTACATAAGGGCGCCGAACAAGTTTCTTTAAACATGAGAAACCACCTCCATGTGAAGCTCTTTCAACACTTTGGCTCTAACATTTCTCGCAAGCATTTTGGGCCTGATAAGGCTTGCCTGCAGAAGCAAAACCAATGTTGGCAACAGAGCATTGGCTCCGCTCATGTTTTACCCACTCCATAAGATATTGCTCGAAACCTGCCAACGTCCGTGCCAGACACAAGCAAACAGAGCCTCGCGAAGTTGACCTACAACGTTAGCGTAACTCTTGACCAAAGCATCCTGAGTTGTTTTCTTTACCGACAACATTTTGACTGTTGAGCATCAAACATTCGTATTCTTGAGTTAGCCAAGTCTCGCACACTCAATTTACAGAATTTTGTTAATTAACATGACAGGATTTCTGGTATTGACTTTACAAGATTCTACTATGGCTTAAAATGAGGGACAATCAATCTTTGGAGCCTTTCATGTCCGAGAATGCATATCGTCCACGAATTGTTGACGCACAGCTGCAACAATTTCTAAGAGCTTTCGGTGCAGTATGCATCGAAGGACCGAAATGGTGTGGGAAAACAAGTACGGCACGAGAAATCTCGTCCAGCGCTGTTTACATCGGTGACCCGGCTCAAAATTTCGTGAATCGTCAATTGGCCCAATTGCAGCCGGCGGTGATTTTGGACGGCAAGACGCCGCGCCTTATCGATGAATGGCAAGAATATCCGCCGCTTTGGGATGCAGTTCGTTATCGTGTGGATGAACTTGGTAAAAAGGGCCTTTATATCCTTACAGGCTCTTCTACTCCAAACCACAAGGGAATTCTGCACAGCGGTGCTGGTCGTATCGGCAGACTTCGCATGCGCCCTATGTCACTTTGGGAATCCGGTGATTCCGATGGTAAGGTCTCACTTGAAGCCTTGTGCAAAGGACAAATTGAACCTGCCATGACTGGCGACGTGGATCTAAGAAATCTTATCCATCTCATTGTTCGCGGTGGATGGCCTGGTGCACTTTCCCTCGATTCGTCAGATGCACAACTGATAGCGCAACAGTACATCACTGCAGTCCTTGAGGATGACGCAACTCGAATTGATGGCGTCGAGCGCGATCGAAACAAATTGGAAAGACTTCTTAAATCGCTGGCTCGCCAAGAAAGCACTACTGCCAGTGCGAGCGCAATTCAGCGTGATGTTTCAGAGTTCGAACAACTTGATATTTCGCGTCCCACACTTGCCAATTATTTGGACGTATTTGATCGACTGTTTCTAACAGATAATCAACCGCCCTTCGCACCTTCTGTACGTTCATCACAACGTCTTAAGCAAGCCGTTAAACGTCATTTCTGTGACCCGTCACTAACGGCGGCAATCCTTAGGATCGGCCCAGAGGCTCTCCTCTATGACCTCAAGACCCTAGGATTCCTTTTCGAAGCCCTATGCGAACGGGATCTGCGAATCTATGCAGAATCTTTCGGTGGCAACCTCTTTCACTATCAGGATTACAAAAATCAAGAAATTGATGCAGTTATTTCTTTGCCTGACGGTTCTTGGGCAGCTTTCGAAATTAAGCTGGGGGCCGGACAGATCGATGCCGCAGCCAAAAATCTACTGAAAATACAAGCCAGCCTAAAGTCTGAGAATCCGAATAGTTCGCCTTCTGTTCTCTGTGTGCTTTGTAGCCTATCCAATGCCGCCTATCAGAGACCTGACGGTGTTTTTGTCGTCCCCTTAACCTCCTTAAAGCCATGAAGTAACTGCGTTACCAGTTAAAAGGATCTAGCCAAGAGAAATCCGGATAGATCCTCATTAGGTGTCATACTAACTTTCGCACAGACGAACGACGGCATCAAAAAGGCGGGATGGCAGATTAAGCCCGAACGCTTGAAAGGCTAGAATGACCGCAGTAACGGAGACAATCCCCGTTTCTGCGGTTTTTTCTGTCGGTCGGGCCAAAGGAGTGAGGCGTGTTTACATTTTTTGAGTCGGCGGCACACCGCCGCCTGATCGTCTCGCGTGTGCGGCGCCTGATGCGCTTTGCCCGGGACCGGGTCGCGGAAATCGATATTGCCGAAGTCGCCTCATCCATGGCGCTTGCCACGCTCCTTGCGATTGTGCCGGTGCTCGCGCTCTCGCTTGCGTTATTTGCTGCTTTCCCGAGTTTTGCCGATTCCCGCAAGGCGCTTGAGGACTTCATTGTGTCGGGGTTTCTGCCGGCGCAGTACAGTGAGCTTCTGATTAATTATCTGAGAGACTTCGCTACGCACGCTGCGGGCCTTACGACCTTTGGTCTTGCGGGTTTGGCCGTGACGGCACTTCTGCTGATTGACAAACTTTTTGTGACGGTGAACCGCATTTTTAAGGTCCGCGTGATGCGCCCCTGGGTGCAGAGAACCCTCATCTACTGGGCGCTCATGACCGTGGGGCCCGTTGCGGTTGCCTTAAGCGTGACGCTGACGGGCCGGGCCGCGGCCGCCGCTTTGTCCGGCATTGACAGCGAAACGGGCGGATTTCTTTTCAGCCTCGGGCAGATTCTGCTGCAGGGGTTCGGCTTTGCCGTGCTCTATAAGTACATTCCGAACTGCCGTGTTCCTGCGGCGCATGCCTTGATCGGCGGCTTTACCGCGGCGCTTGCCGGGTTTGTCGTGAAGTTCGGCTTTGAGTATTACGTCACGGCCGGGACCCTAACGAATATCTACGGTGCCTTTGTCGCGCTGCCCGTTCTCATTCTCTGGATTTATGTCGCGTGGTTTCTCTTTTTTGCGGGAGCCGCCGTCACGGCCACCATTCCGAAACTCACGGCCGGACGCTACATGGACAGCTACCGCACCGGCAACGACTTTCTCACGGCGCTTTTAATCCTGAAGCTTTTTGCCAAAAGGTGGACGATGAGTGAACGGCCCGTGATCGGTTTGGATGAACTCTGTGATGCCGCGGACACCTATCCGGAAAGCTGTGACCGGGTGCTCTCGCGTCTGGCGCACATCGGGTTTGTGGCCCCGATGGCTGAAGACAAGCACCAGAGCTGGGTGCTCACGGTGGATCCGGCGCGTGCCGTGCTGCAGCCCGTTTTTGAAGAGTTCTGCGCCGATCCCAAAGTGAGCCTCGTGAACGCCGGGCCCGCGGCGGGCGGGGAGAGCGCAGGGGCGCTTAAGGGCTTTTGGAGCCGCATGACGGAAAGTACCGTGCTCATAATGCCCTTAAGAGACGCGCTCGCGGACTGAGATTATTTCTTGAGAAGGTTCGTGATAAGCCCGCCGATCTGCTCAACGGTTTCGCGGCTCACGTTCCCGATATTAACCGTTGGCAGCAGGTTGAGCGTCTTCGATTTGATTTCTTCCGTGAGAAGTTCCTGCGCGAGCGCCACAGCCGTGTTCTGAAGCCCTGTCTTGGGTTCGTTGATCATCAGCTGAGCAAAGGGCTTTGCGCAGGCGCCGGTCGTGAGGTTTGTGACGAGTTTCTTCGCCTTGTCTTCCACGGCCTTGGTTTTGGCGGCCGGTATGGCCTGTACCTTTTTGGCGGCGTCCGTTTTCCCGAGCGTCACGTAGGCCCACTGCGTCAGTGTGTCGCGGTCTGAGGCAGAGGTGTTTGTGAGAATGCACTGCGCCATGGCGTCGGCATACTGACCGGCCTGAGCGCCTGTGCTGAGGGCCGCAGCGAGGGCGGCAAAAAGAAGGGCTTTCGTACGCATTGTATGTTTGATTATTGTTGTTTTTGAGGGATGGGGATTTTAAGCGGATTCGGGTTTGCCTCGGTCCCGCTTCGTTACAATTCCTGCCAAACGGGCGCTTTCGGGTGCTCATGATTGGTTAGGGATTTTGCAAAGAACAATGACGCAGACGGAACACGCGGCCGCTACCGGCCTCATCCTTGCCGTGGATACGACAGCCGACAGTGTGTCGGCCGCCCTGATTGACACCGCGGGCGGGGTGCTTGAGCACGTTGAGCGGGAAAAGAACAAATACACCGAACGGCTGTTGCCTTTGGTGGACGCCGTTTTAAAAGAAAGAAATGTCACGGTCGCTGACTGCGCGGCCGTTGCCTTCGGCGCCGGGCCCGGGGCCTTCACGGGGATCCGGACAGCTTGCGCAGCCGCACAGGGCCTGGCGTGGGCCGTTGACAGACCTGTCATCTGTGTGCCGACGCTTACTGCCGCTGCTGTTCTTTTTTTCCGTGAACAACCGGACGTCAGGCGCGTTCTGATTGCTCTGGACGCCCGCATGCACGAGTGTTACGTTCAGGCCTTTGAAGCGGGGCATCCGGATGCCCCGGCGGCACTCAGTGAGCCCGCGGCCGTCAAGCCCTCAGAAATCGGAAACCTCGTCCGTGAATTTAACTGCGGCGCAGCGGCTGGTTCTGCCTTTGCCGTCTATCCGGAAGCAACGGAGTCTGCGGGATGCCCCGTTTTTGCCGGACTTGAAGTGACGTCCCGCGGCGTGGCGCTTCTGGCGCGCACCATGTTCATGAAGGGCGAAGCGGTCACGGCGTCGCTTGCCTCTCCGATTTATGTCCGCAACCGCGTGGCGCTCACCATTAAAGAGCGTCAGGCGGGCGAAAAACTCTGAGGAAGGCGGTATGCAGCGCGTCACGATTTCGCTTGATGATGATTTGGCCCAAGCCTTTGACCGGCTCATTGAGGAAAGGGGCTACAG
>ENA-ORND01001695-ORND01001695.1-human-gut-metagenome-genome-assembly--contig:-NODE-1695-length-14569-cov-3.368196_pt1 | contig 14569 bp, 14 predicted proteins | sample MGYA00242111_ERZ509014 | MGnify/ENA primary metagenome ERZ509014 (study PRJEB26280, sample SAMEA2338694) | human gut metagenome | biome: human gut; feature: human-associated habitat; material: faeces... | reverse complement strand
AACACAGCCGGAGACATAACCGTAAGCAGGGAGACGGAGACAGAGGCACCGACCCAGGCCCCGACAGAGGCGCCGACCCAGGCACCGACAGAGCCGCTGACAGAAGCTCCGACAGAAGCCCCCACACAGGAATACATAGGTGCATGGACACTTCTTTCGGAGGAACCGCTTAATCCGACGCAGTCCGGATATCCGGAACTTGACAGTCTGGTCAATGACCTTATAGCAAGGATTACGACATCGGATATGAATAATTATCAGAAGGTATGGGCGTTGTACGAATACTTTATCGACAATATTACATACAGCCGCGGAATGGATGCCCATACAGGAGAGTATTCTTCTTCGGATAAGGCAACGACACCTAAGGAAGTACTTTGGGCAACCGACCTTCTTAACTCGGGACAGGGCTGCTGTTATAATTATTCATCAGCATTTATGTATATAATGAGAGCACTCGGATACGACGCACATCTTGTATCGGGAAATGTGCCTAAATACGGAGGCGGAGTCACACCGCACTGCTGGCTTTATGTGAACCTTCGCGGTGGAAAATACACTTTTGATCCTGATCTCGATATGAATTTTTATACAAGAGATTTAAGAAACGGTGTAGAGAATCCGGCAAGGGACAGATATTTCTGTGTCCCAATCGATAATTTGAGTTATTTTTATGTGGCAGAAACATACCACACCAATTAGATATAAGGAGATTAATCATGGCAGATAAGAAATTAGTAGAAGCAATAACCCCTATGGAGGAAGATTTTGCACAATGGTATACAGATGTTGTTAAGAAAGCAGAGCTTATGGCTTATTCAAGCATTAAGGGATGCATGATTTTCAGACCGAACGGATATGCCATCTGGGAAAGTGTACAGAAAGAACTTGACAGAAGATTTAAAGAAACCGGCGTTGAGAATGTATATATGCCTATGTTCATTTCGGAGAGTCTTCTTCAAAAGGAAAAAGACCATGTTGAAGGCTTTGCGCCCGAATGCGCATGGGTTACCATGGGCGGAAACGAGGAGCTTGAGGAAAGGCTTTGTGTTCGCCCCACTTCCGAAACCCTGTTTTGCGAGCACTTTAAGCAAATAGTTCACTCTTACAGGGATTTGCCGAAATTATATAATCAATGGGTTTCCGTTGTTCGCTGGGAAAAAACCACTCGCCCGTTTTTGCGCTCAACCGCACCGCGCCCGGAATCAGCATCGGCGCGCCCGCCTCATCGGTGTACAGGTCGCACTTGTTGATGACCTCAATGCGCGGCTGCTCCGTCGCGCCGAGGTCAGACAGCACTTGCAGCACCGTGTCGTGCTGCTGCATGATTTCCTCCGATGCGCCGTCGTTGACGATGACCAGCACATCCGCCAGCACAGCTTCTTCCAGCGTCGAGCGGAACGCACTGACCAGCGCGTGGGGCAGCTTGCGGATGAACCCAACCGTGTCCACCAGCAGGAACGGCGTGTGCTCCGCCGTCTCGATGCGGCGGCTGACTGCGTCCAGCGTCGCGAACAGCTGGTCTTGCACATACACATCGCTGCCCGTCATCTGGTTCAGCAGTGTCGATTTGCCCGCGTTGGTGTAGCCGACCAGCGCGACGACGGGAATTTCGTTCTTCTCGCGGCTCTTGCGGCGCAGTTCGCGCTGCTTCTCCACCGCATCCAAGCGGCGGCGGAGTTCCGTCATGCGCTCGCGGATGTGGCGGCGGTTCATCTCCAGCTTCGATTCGCCCGGCCCGCGCGTGCCGATGCCGCCCGCCAGCCGCGACAGCACCAAGCCCTGCCCAATCAGGCGGCTGGACTGGTATTGCAGCTGCGCCAGTTCGACTTGCAGCTTGCCCTCGGCGGACGATGCGCGCTGGGCGAAAATGTCCAGGATCAGCGTCGTGCGGTCAACCACCTTCACGCGCAGAATCTCCTCCAGATTGCGCGCCTGAATGCCTGTCAGTTCCTCGTCAAAAATGCACAAATCAGCTTCCAGCGCCTGACACTGCCGGCACAATTCATCCGCGCGCCCGCGCCCGATGAACAGCGCCGTATCCGGCTTATCCTTCTTTTGCAGGAATTGCCCCACGACCTCCGCCCCGGCGGTGTCCGCCAGGCGCGCCAGCTCATCCAGCGATTCCAGGCTCTCAATGCCCATCAGCACGGCGCGCTCCTTGGCATGTGTGCCCTTCTCGTCCGCCTCCCAGCCGACAATGCGGTCACTCTCGGTGATTTGCCGCATCCAGTCGTTATCGGGCGTCTTGTACCAGCGGACGGGCTCGTCCATCAGCAGATTCTGCTTCTCCACCAGAAACGCGCTCTGCACAAACGTCGGCTCGCCCTTCAGGCAACCGATGGCGACCATTGCGTCATAGCGGAACGACCGCAGCGCCGACAAATCCACATCGGAGAGGCGACCGTCGCCATTGGGATGGGTGTGGATGCAGCGGACGCAGCTCAGGCGCTGGGTGTTGCGGCGCAGGCGGTAGTCGCGCAGCTCCACGTCCCGATCAGTGCCGATGGAAACATCCACCACTTCACCGTCGCGCGTGATGTAAACCGCGATTTCCCGGTTCAACACGCCCGTAAAGCGCGCCAGCACCTGCATCAGCTCGCGCGGGAGGAACGTGTCCTCATCCACCTCATAATCGTATAATTGACCGAGCGCTTCTATCAGCGTATCGCGCACGCCGGTCACATTGCCATGCACCTGCTGTTTCATGATTGCTCCTTTGTCTGTCCCTTTTTCTCATGCCGAATCGGCTTCACGCGCTTGCGCAGGCTGGTGAAGATGGAGTCCGCGCAGCCCACAAGCAGGCACAAATAATAAGTGATAAACCGCCACACCAGCAGCGCGACGGACACCGTGCCGCCGGTAAAAACGCTGCCGAAGTAAACGAGAAATCCGCCCTCCTGCGCGCCGGACGCACCCGGCAGCGGCGTATAGCTGGCGGACACGAACAGCAGGAACGAAACTGTCAGCACATGATACCACGGCGTACCGGTCAGACCCATGGCACGGTACACCAGCAGCGGCACGACCATCAGGCACGACATTTCCACCACCGAAATCACAAGCTGCGCCAGCAGGTGCATCGGGTGATGCACCAAATCCATCAGCGAACCGTGGAAATGCTCAATCGTCGTTTCGGCGGATGCCTGCCATTGCTCCGGCTTCTTGCAGATGTGGATTTTCGTCAGGAAGCGGATGCCCCACTGCACAATTTTCTCCACCCACGAGCGGTGGAACGTCACCAGCAGAATCGACGGCACACAGAAGGAATTCACCACGCAGCCCAGGATAATCAGCGGGATGACATTGCCCAAGTGCTCCGCCACATACACGCGGTTGCTCAGCCACAGCAGCAGCGTCATCACCACCAATGTCAGCTGATTAAAGAAATACCGCGCCGTCAGCGCCGATGTGGCCACGCCCGCGGGAATCGAGCGCTGGCTCATCAGGTAAATCTGCATCGGCTGACCACCGGACGAGCCGGGCGTGACATTCGCATAATAAATGCCCGCGAAGGAGAAATGCGTCGCCGTATTCAGGCTGACTTTGTACCCCTCCATCCGCAGGAAGGTGCACAGCCCCGCGCCCTCGGCATACACATAGCCGACCATCGCCAGCAGGCACAGCAGCAGCCACCGCTTGTCCAGCGTGAAAAGCACGTCCCATGCGTTCATCAGCTCCGGGTTGTTGAACGCAATCAGCACCACAATCAGCATCGACAGGAGGATAAAGCCAATGCTGAGAATCCTGCCCCATTTCTTTTTCTTCAAGGAAGGAGCCCCTTTCGTCGTAATCCCCGCCTATTGTACCACAAACCCGCGCCTTTCGTAAAGGGCAGGAAATGTCATTTTCGGCAGAGCAGGTGGGCATTTTCATGAGAATTTCATGAGAATATTATAACTTCCGGCGGATGGATTGCGGGTCATGCGCCAGCCGAATCGCCGCGCGCTGCAATTTTCGCATCCACTTGGGCAATGGATGACGCGCCTGCTCCGCGTCCGTCTGCATCAAGCGCCACTGCACCCGCGTCGTGTCGCTGCCCGCCTGACCATCCAGAAAAGCGTTTTCCACCTCTGCACCCGCCTGAATCGCCCCCGTGTGCAGGAAATGTTCAAACGCCGCGCAGCCATCCTGCGGGCGGAAGTGCATATCCATCAGCCGTGCCCCGAACGTATCCGCCATATCCGCAACGAACCGCATCGCGTCCGTCTGCATCTGCTGCACCGTGCTGCTCGGCACGTCCGCCTGCCCCAGCACCGCGCCGTGCGCGTCATAACCAATCGTCGCCGCGCCTCTTTCCAGCAGAAACTGCTCCCGCGCCACCCATGATACATACGGCGACGTGCCATACAGCGTCCGGAACGGCACGCCCCGGCGCATCGGCAAATCGCTGTCAATGTGGGTGATGTACGCTGTCACGTCCGCCCCCGTCAGCCGCTGAATCACCGTTTCCGACCGCAGATTGTACCCCACATCGAACGTCGCGCATTTGCCCGCGAACATCGGCAGCAAATACGCCTTCGCATTCTTTTCGTACTGCTGATATTTTTCCGCGTCATACCCTTTTTCGCGGAAGATGCGCACGAAGTTCCACTGTGTCCGCGCATCCATCCGCTGATTCATCGGCAGTTCCGCCGCCAGCGCCGCCCGCGCGTTTTCCGTCGCAATGGGACGCAGAAGCGTCAGCAGCGAATCCGGCGTGTGGGCGGTCATGTCCAGCAGCAGCGGCAGGCACTCATATGCCTCGCTCGTCGAGAGCACAAGCGTCAGATCGTCCTGCGCTTCGGCGGAAACGATAAAGCGCAGGCGGGAGCCCCGCCTGCCGCGAAATGCGCACATAGCCCGTTTCCACCGGCAGGCGCAGCACTTCATTCAGCTGCTCGAAAGCCGCCTTAACGTAATACCCGTCCCGCGCCAGAAAATTCACCCGCGCATAGCCGTTTTGCCGTACCTCCCACGCCAGCCACATCGCCTGACTGAACAGGTACGCCCCCAGCGCGGCATACCCCGGCGTCATGTTTCGCAGCTGCATCGCCTGAATCGCGCGTAGTCCCAGAAATCGCTCAGCTTCATACGCGCCCGTGAAGGTCGTCAGGTGCGCGTAATTTTCCCGCAAAAACCGTTTTTGCTGATGGTTCAGCGGAACCTCGCCGTCCGCCGGAATCCGTATTTTCTGCCGCAATTGCCGTTCCGTCTCACACAGCGGCATGAGGTCAGCGCCCGCGATTTCGGACAATTTTCGATAGATTTCCGGCAGATTCTCCCCGCGAAACTGCCCCCGCAGCGCCGGGAAATCCGCCTCGTCGGACAGCGCCAGCCGTTTCCGCACGTCCGGCTGCATCAGCGCGTAGAGGTCGCTTTCACAGAAAAGGGCACTATTTTGATGGGATTGCTTCATCTCATATACCTCTCAGTCGCCGCTGTGCTCGTCCATCATGCCGACAAATTCGCCCGCCGCTGTCCAGCGCGTCAGGGGCATTCCCGTGCCGGAGCGGAGCGGTTCGGGGGTCGGCAGTGCCGTCACGGGCAGCGCGCCGCGGCGTTCCGGGTGGTTCTGCACGCGCAGGAGCGCATCCGCCGGGCAATCAGCCACGAAATACCGCACGCCCTCGCGGTAGAGTCTCCGGCACAGCAGCCGAAGTGCCTTTTCGTCCGCCGCAGAGATGGGCGTTTCCAGCATCCGCCCCGGCATCAGCACGTCGCCATGCAGGTCGGTTTCGGATTCGTACAGCCCCTTCACAAGCGCCGCGCCCATCTCCCACACGCAGCCGTTCATCACGCGCACATCCATGCAGGTGCGCTCCGTCGCGCTCATTTGCAGCGTCGCATTGCGAATCAGCATGATTTTCTGCCCTCCACGCTTTTCTTGCACCGTACAATTCGCCGCGCAGACGGCGTTTTCCTGCATAAAAACTCCGCCGGATGTTGAATCCAGCGGAGAAGAAACATTATTTCCCCCACAGCACAAACGCGCTGTTTTCGGGCCAAATCTGGGCGGTTTGGTTCGGGTTGTGGGACTGCGCCATCACTTTGGCATAGACATAGGCTTCGTAAAGCGTCACCTTGCTGTCCTTGTTCAAGTCGGCGTTCAGGGACGAAATCGCCGAATTTCGGGCGAGGTTCCAGCCGTTGCCGTAGCACAAGCCGTAGGTGAACAGACCAAAGTAGCGGTCGATTTTGCCGTCACCGTTGCTGTCGTAGCCGGTGCTGACGCTCTTTTCCTCGGAGCGGCACGCGGTAATGACGTAGTAGCCGCTCTTGGCGAAATTCGTTTCCCCAGCGCGGTCGATGAAGGCGGGCGCTTCCTCGCTGAGCAGTTCGCTGCCGTCCGCCGCCAGCACGACCGCTGTGCGGTTGACATCGCCGGAAAGCTGGTCATCATTGGCGAAGAGGTTGACCACCTGACTGTTGAACGCGGAGGAGGATACCTGCGTCACCGCGCCGTCGCGCGCAATGAACTGCCCGGAGTGGCACGCGTCGATGATGATGACCTTCTTGCCGGGAATCTTGTCCAGCTCGGTTTTGAGGCGCGCAATCGAGACATACGTCTGGAACGTGCCGACCAGCGCGGCGTGGTAGCTCGTCGGATTGCCGTCCGCGCCGACGCTGTTCGCGCCGTGGCCGGAGTAGTAGAAGAGCGACACGTCGTTGTAGCTGGCATTCCCGAACGTCGAGGAAATGCTGGAGAGAATCTCCTCGGCGCGGATGTTCTTCTTCACCGTCACGCTGTACGGTGTCGCGGTCATGCGGCCGAGCATGGTGCGCATCCCGTCCACATCGTTGTCGCAGCCGGGCAGTTCGTTCGATTCGCCGGTATAGGTGTTGCCAATCAGCAGCGCGCGGTATGTGCCGACGGTCTCCTGATGCGTGTACGCCAGCTCATCCGACCAGTCGCCCACGCTTACATCGCCATTGGAGAAAATGCGCACCGGGCGCACGCGGTAATAGTACGTTCTGCCCAGCACAGCGCTGTTATGGTAGCCGTAGGCGTTGCTGACGCGCCCGTTCGCCTTGGGCGTGCCGCCGGGCGTGGTGGAAATGTACACGTCATACTTATTCGCGCCCTCAGTCGCCGCCCACGAAATGCGGACGCTGTTTTCCTGCGCGGACACTGCCGTCAGCCCGGTTGTCTTGGGCAGCCAGACGCCCATGCCAATGTCGCCCTTGAGCGAGAAGCAGCGCCATCCCTGCGGCTGGGCGAGGCGGAAGGAGTAAACGAAGTAGTAGTACACTTCGCCGGGCTTCATCGTGGTGTCGATGTAGGTGGTCGCGGTGTCCTCGGAGACCATCAGCTTGTGGTAGCCCGTTTCGTGGAAGCCGCGGCGGTAGATGACGTAGCCCATCGCGCCGGGAATGGCATCCCACGTCAGCTTGAGGCCCGTTTCCGTCCACTCGTAGCCTGTAAACGACGGCGTTTCCATCGGGCTGCCGACCATGCGGTTGCTCGACGGCAGACCCGTAATCACGTCGCCGCTGTTGAGCTTGCGCTTGGGGATAACGAGGAAGTCATACGTCTCATTGAAGGAAATATCGCGGATGTCGCACAGGCTGCCCGTGAGGTCGGTGCGGACAATCTTGTAGTCGTCCGCGTCGTGCAGGGACATGGCAACATCGTAGTGCGTCGCGCCCGCAACGGGCGTCCAGTTCAGGCGGATGGTGGAGGTATCTTTACCACGCGGGTCGGCAATCACGACGTCGCCCAGCGCAATATACGGGAAAGACAGCGACTGCGCGCCCTGACTGACCTGCTGTCCGCCCACGACATACAGCGCCTGAATGCGGTAGTAGTAGACCGTGCCCATGCGCGGGGTGGTGGTGGAATAGGTTGTGCCGCTGCTCTGCCCAAGGAGCGAATATTCGCTGCCCCACGCGGGCTTGTAGTAGATGGCGTAGGCATTCGCGCCCTCTACCGCCGTCCACTTGAGGGTAATGCGGCCGCTGCGCTCGTAGGAGGCAGAAATGCCCGTCGGCTGCTCCAGCGCGCGCCCGATGATGAGGTCATCGAGTTCATCCGGCGCGATGGAAATCGTCGGTTCGGGGATTTCAGTGGCTTCCGCATCGGTCGGGGCGGGGGTAGCGGTCGCCGCGTCCGTCGCGGGGACGGGGGTGTAGTCCGAAATGATTTCGTCCGTCGGCGCTTCGGTCGGATGTTCGGTGATTTTCGGCGGATTGGTGACTTCCGGTGCGGCGGTCGGCTGCTCGGTAATTTCCGGCACTTCGGTCGGCGCGTCCGTCACTTCCGGCGGATTCGTCGGGGCATCCGTCACTTCTGGGGCATCCGTCGGCACTTCGGTCGGAACGTCCGTCGGCTGTTCCGTCGGCTCAGCAGTCACTTCCGGCGGATTGGTAACTTCCGGCGTGGCGGTCGGTTCTTCCGTCGGCTGTTCCGTCGGCGCGGGCGTTTCTTTCTGCTCCGGATGCACTGGAATCGGCGCAAGCAAGTGCCCGTGCGCCGCCATCAGGTCGTCCTCCGGCTTGCGGGGAATCGCGTCATATGCAGCGGTCTGCTCGTCCGTCAGCATTTCGGTGCTGCTGGTCTTGACCCACGCCGTGCGCACAATCGCCCCGTCATAGAAGGCAATCCGCACTGCGCGCTTGCTGTCCGCACGCGCCTCGGCGTAGACCGTGCCGGACACTTCGGTCACATCCGCATCGCCCGTCAGCTGCTGATTCGCGTAGAGCTTCGCGCCGCTGCGGAGGGTCGCCAGTCCCGGCACAAACACGTCCTCGTCCGGCGTGGCGGTCGGGGCTTCGGTGGGAGCGTCGGTCGAAATCGGCGTCTCCGTCGGCGTTTCAGTGGGGATTTCCGTCGGAATTGCCGTATTCGTCGGTTCTTCCGTGGGAATTTCGGTCTGAATTGGCGTTTCCGTCGGCGCTTCGGTGGGGATTCCCGTCGGATTCGGCGTATTTGTCGGCGCTTCCGTGGGGATCTCCGTCGGAATCGCCGTCGGGGCTTCCGTCACAGCCGGCTCTTCCCCGATAATCTCCTCTATCTGCGTGCCGTCTGCCGCACTCGGCGCATCCTCCGCCAAGGCGGGGGCAGCCATCATCAGCATCAGCAGCGCCAGCATCAGCGCCCCTGCGCGGCGAAATTGCTTCTTCATCAGCAAACCTCCTCGTTCAAAATCGTGGTCTATTCCTTTTCATTATATAGCAGCCGCATCCAAAGGTCAAGCAATGCAGCATGAATGTTACAATTCGCAGAAAAATCGTGAAAAAGTCCGCAGAAAAATTCGCGCTGTCAGGCAAAACCCCTTGACAGGCGCGGCAAAATCATGTATCATATATCGGTGTCAACGGAAAATGCTTGACAGCAAGGAGCGCTGACATGGCACAGGACGAAATCAGCAAGAAAGTCGAGCTGAATTGGCTTTCCGCGTTCTATGGCGGATTGCTGACCGACAAGCAGCGTCAGGTGCTCACCCTGCACTGCGAGGAGGATCTGTCGCTGACGGAAATCGCGCAGGAGGTCGGCATCAGCCGTCAGGGCGTGCATGAACTGCTCACCCGCGCGGCGCGGAAGATGTTCGAGATGGAGGAAAAGCTCCATGTTGCCGCCCGGTTTCAGCGCGTGGAGAACGGGCTGGAAAAATGCCGGGCGATGATGCGCGAGGGCCGCTACGACGACGCGGAACGCATGATTGACGCGCTGATTCGCTTTGATCAGGAGGAAAACAATGGCCTTTGAGGGCTTGACAGAGAAATTGCAGGGCGCGCTGCGCAAATTGAGCAGCAAAGGCAAGCTGACGGAGGATAATGTCAAGGAGGGTATGCGCGAGGTGCGCATGGCGCTGCTTGAAGCGGACGTCAACTACGCCGTCGCCAAGGACTTCATCAAGAAGGTCACGGCGCGCTGCGTCGGCACGGAAATCACCGGCACGCTGAGCGCCTCCCAGCAGGTCATCAAAATCGTCAACGAGGAAATGACCCAGCTGATGGGCGGCGAAAACGCACGCCTGACATGGTCGTCCGGGCCGCTGACGGTCTACATGCTCTGCGGCCTGCAGGGCGCGGGCAAAACCACGATGGCAGCCAAGCTCGCCAACTATCTGGCAAAGCAGGGCAAAAAGCCGATGCTCGCCGCGTGCGACATCTACCGCCCCGCCGCCATCAACCAGCTGCAAGTCGTCGGCAAGCAGGTCAATGTGCCGGTGTATGAACACGGCACGCAAGACCCGGTCAAGACTGCGCTGGAAGCCGTCGAACGCGCCCGGTATCTGGGCCGCGACGTGCTGATTATCGACACCGCCGGCCGCCTGCACATCGATCAGGAGCTGATGGACGAGCTCGTCCGCATCAAGGAAAATGTGCATCCGCAGGAAATCCTGCTGGTGGTCGACGCCATGACAGGTCAGGACGCGGTCAACGTCGCCCAGACCTTTAACGAGAAGCTGGACATCGACGGCGTGATTCTGACCAAGCTGGACGGCGACACCCGCGGCGGCGCGGCGCTGTCCGTCCGCGCGGTGACAGGCAAGCCCATCAAGTTCAGCGGCACGGGCGAAAAGCTCTCGGAAATCGAGCCTTTCCACCCCGACCGCATGGCAAGCCGAATCCTGGGCATGGGCGACGTGCTGACGCTGATTGACAAAGCCTCCGAAGCCTTCGATCAGGAGGACGCGGAGAAGCTCGCCAAGAAAGCCCGCACCGCCGATTTGACGCTGGATGACTTTCTCGACCAGATGCAGTCCATGAAGAAGATGGGCGGCATCAAGTCGATGCTGGAAATGCTGCCGGGCATGTCCGGCAAAGACATCGACGTGGACGAAAACGCCATGAAGAAGCCCGAAGCCATCATCCGCTCCATGACGCCGAAAGAGCGCCGCAATCCCGGTGTCCTGAACGCCAGCCGCCGCAAGCGCATTGCCGCCGGCTCTGGCACGACCGTGCAGGACGTCAATCAGCTGATCCGCCAGTTTGATCAGGCGAAGCAGATGATGAAGCAGGTAACGCAAATGAAGGGCAAAGGCCGCATGAGAATGCGCTTCCCCGGAATGCGGTAAAGCCTGCGCACTCCCCTACTGCGTGGTATCATATAAATTGCTTATATGATTTCCATATAAATAACTTTCCTGAACATATTGAGGAGGAACAAACCAATGTCCGTGAAGATTCGTCTGAAGAGAATGGGTATGAAGAAGAAGCCCTTCTACCGTGTCGTCGTTGCCGACATCCACTCTCCCCGTGATGGCCGTTTCATCGAAGAAATCGGCTACTACAATCCCATGGTGCACCCCGCTGAGGTGAAGGTGGACGGCGAGCGCGCGAAGTACTGGCTTACCTGCGGCGCTCAGCCCACGGATACCGTGCGCGTGCTGCTGAAGAAGACCGGCGTCATCGAGAAGTAAGGGACTCCCTCTGCAAGATGGATCGGTGCGGTTTTGCCGCATCTGACAGCCGACAGGCAGAAAGGACGCCCTATGCGCGAATTGCTCACCTTTGTGGCGCAGTCTCTGGTCGATCATCCCGATCAGGTCGTCGTCCGCGAAACGGAAGGCCCGGAAGCCGTCATTCTTGAGCTGAGCGTGGCTGAAGAGGACATGGGCAAGGTCATCGGCAAGCAGGGACGCATCGCGAAGGCCATCCGCACGGTGGTCTCCGCTGCGACTGCCAAGAACAGCAAGCCTGTTTTTGTCGAAATTCACAAGCCGGAAGACGACGAAGCTCAGAACTGAACGTAGGCGTGGGAGCAGTGATGTTTCCACGCCTCTTTTAGATTTCGCCGCTGCGGTGCCCCCTGCATAAACACGCGAGAACTGTATGCAATCGCGCACAACTCAATCGCGCGAAAGGGTCAAGGGGCGACGCCCCTTGCGGAGTCCAGAGGCAGCGCCTCTGGTGGAAAGGTTATTATAGATGAACGAATACCTGATGATTGGGGAAGTCCTGAAGCCGCAGGGCGTTCGCGGCGAAGTCAAAATCAAGCCCTACGCCGCCGATTTGGAGGCGTTTCATGACTGGAAAACCCTTTACCTGCTCGACGGTACGGTGTATCAGCCCATCAAGGCTTCCTGCTCCCGCGTCCACGACGGCTTCGCGTATGTCACCCTTGGCGACTGCAAAACCATGGACGACGCGGAGAAGCTGCGCGGACAGAAACTCTACATCGACCGCGCACACGCCCTTTCCCTCGCGGAGGACGAGGTGTACATCAGCGACCTGATCGGCTGCGCGGCGGTGGATGAAACCGGCGCAGCACTCGGCAAGCTGACGGACGTGCTCCAGCACGGCGCGGTGGACGTGTACGTCTTCCAGTCCGACAAGGGCGAATGGATGGCGCCCGCGCTCAAGGCGGTTTTCCCGGCGGTGGACGTGCAGAACCGCATCATCCGCGTCGTGCGCGAAAAACTGGACGAGGTGGCCGTCTACAATGAGTGAAGCGCCCGCGATGAAAATCACCATCCTGACCATCTTCCCGGAGATGTTTGAGAGCGTGCTGAATTCCAGCATTCTGGGGCGGGCGCGCGCGCAGGGCATCCTTGATATCCGCTGCGTGGATATCCGTCCCTTCTCCGACCGCAAGCACAAGAACACCGATGATTACCCCTTCGGCGGCGGCGCAGGCATGGGCGGCAACGATGAGCGGGAGCAGACCCTGAACCAGCTGCTGACCGAGATGGACGGCTTTGACGCCACAAAGGGCGTCGTCATCCTGGCGGCGACGAACCGCCCGGAATCCCTGGATCCTGCGCTGACCCGCCCGGGCCGTTTTGACCGCCGCGTGCCCGTCGAGCTGCCCGATCTGAAGGGCCGCGAGAGCATCCTGCGCCTGCACGCTAAGAAAGTCAAGCTCGGCCCCGACTGTGACTTTGGTGTTGTGGCCCGCATGACGCCCGGTGCGTCCGGCGCCGAGCTGGCTAACATCGTGAACGAGGCCGCGCTCTGCGCTGTGCGCCATCACCGCAAGGCCGTGACCCAGTTCGACCTGCAGGAGGCCGTGGACACGATCCTGGCCGGTGCGCAGAAGAAGAACAAGATCCTCAACAATAAGGAAAAGTGCATCGTCTCCTACCATGAGGTCGGCCACGCGCTGGTGGCGGCCTTGCAGACGAACAGCGCCCCCGTGCAGAAAATTACCATTGTGCCGCGCACGTCCGGTGCGCTGGGCTTCACCATGCAGGTGGAGGACGGCGACCACACGCTGATGACGAAAGAGGAGATCCTGAACAAGATCGCGACGCTGACCGGCGGACGTGCGGCGGAGGAGCTGATCTTCCACTCCATCACGACGGGCGCGTCGAACGATATTGAGCAGGCCACCAAGCTGGCCCGCGCACTGGTCACCCGCTACGGCATGACCGAGGATTTCGACATGGTCGCGCTGGAGACTGTGAACAACGCCTACCTGGGCGGCGACGCGAGCCTGGCCTGCAGCGAGCAGACGGCGGCTCAGGTCGATGCCAAGGTCGTGGAGATCGTGCAGGCCGAGCACAAGAAGGCCTACGAGCTGCTGGCCGACAACAAGCGCAAGCTGGACGAAATTGCCCAGTATCTGTACGAAAAAGAGACGATCTCCGGCGAGGAGTTTATGCGCATTTTGAACGCACAGCCGCAGTTACCGGCGGGGCCTTCGGCAGATTCCACAAATCAGGCGCAATAAATTTGTGCGGTTGTTGCTGGTTTGCCCCTTGACGGAACCGCTGTGGGCTTGTATGATAAGAACACAAAACTTCCCAGTGAGAGGGGGAAAACGGAATGACCTTTGAAGAATTGCAGGATCTGCTGGCAGAGCAGTTCAGCTGCGACACGGGCGATTTGAGCCGCGGCACAGCGCTGGCTGACCTGGGCGCCGACCATGAGGATATGATCGAGCTGGCGTGGGCACTGGGCGAGGCAATCGGCGAGGAGATCGACGAGAGTGAGCTGAGCGAGGATTTCACCATCGGTGAGCTGTGGCGTTTTGTGCGTGACAAGGAAGAAAACGCACAGGAGTAAAACAAACGAAGGGCCTGCCTTTTGAGGCAGGCCTTTTTGGTATGCAGGTGTGTAAACGAACGGGCGCGCATTCCCGTAGGGGCGGATTCCATATCCGCCCGGGAGGTTTGCGTCGGCGCGAGGTGCGCGGGCGCATATAGAATGCGCCCCTACGGTCAGGCAGATACGGAAAGCGGGAATCATGAAAAACACAAAAACCAAGCGCATGCTGGCGGTGTCGGCGCTGCTGGCCGTGGGGCTGGCGCTGATGCTCTACTACGGGGCGCATAAGCAGGGCTACCATGTGGACGAGCTGTACACCTATGAGCTGGCAAACTATCCCGGCGGGTTCTACGCGCTGGAGGACGGCTATATGGACACCTGGCACGACGGCAGCTTTTACAGCGCGGTCCTGACGCCGGGCCGCCTGTTTGACTATACCATCCCGTGGAACAACCAGAAGATCGATGTCCACCCGGCTGGTGTCGCCGACCAGACCGAGAATGGTGACCTCCGAACCTTCGGAAATGTGAACGTCCAGATTCATATTTTTGAGCCAGTCCACAAGGTGCTGGATCTGGGAGGGCGTGGTGCCGTTTTTCAATACTGCGATCATTGCTTAACATCTCCTGATAATAAAATAACGCCGCACGGC
>ENA-ORND01001694-ORND01001694.1-human-gut-metagenome-genome-assembly--contig:-NODE-1694-length-14569-cov-6.972716_pt1 | contig 14569 bp, 10 predicted proteins | sample MGYA00242111_ERZ509014 | MGnify/ENA primary metagenome ERZ509014 (study PRJEB26280, sample SAMEA2338694) | human gut metagenome | biome: human gut; feature: human-associated habitat; material: faeces... | reverse complement strand
TGGGCGGCAGCAAGGTCAAGAGGCTGGAAGCGGAGAATGAGGGCTTGAAGCAGGACATAGCCAATCTGCAAAGACAAGTACAAGTCGAACAAAGGGAACAGACAAAAATGGAGAACCGCCACAACAGCGAGATAAACAAGATAGACCGGAGCTACCAGCAAAAAATCAGGGAATACGACAACAGACTGGAACAGATAGACACCTATTTCCCTATCGTAACGGAACTGCTGCCCATAGCCGAACAATGCCGGGAAGTGGGGTTCACCGAGGAACTGACAAGGCAAATCGTCACCCTACAACCCGTAGAGTTCAAGGGAAGGCTCTATTCGAAAGAGCACCGGGAAAAGTTCAGGACAGACCACTCGACGGCAACCGTAGAGAGAAATCCGCAGGAGAAAGGAAAGTTCCGGCTATGCATTGACGGTATACCCATACTCGAATGGTTTAAAATGAAGTTTCAGGAACTCAAAGAAAAACTGGGTGTAAGCCACACCCAAAAAGAAGAGGACACCCCCAAAAGGGGATTCAGGTTATAAAACACAAGAAAATGAGAAAATTCAAATATATTTAGTTGGGGTTATTTAATTATTTTTCATATTTTTGCATCGGATTGAGCAAAACTCTCTCCAAAACATATTAGAATTTTTAGAAGCGTTATGCTTATCGTTCAGTCGGAAACCTAGGAAATTTCCCAGACATACAAACGATGATAGCATAGTGGTTCTCACGCTATAGCGTGGGCTGCTATTGGTACATCTGTTTGTATAGGCTTTCCTAGGGCCTCCGATTGAAGATGTGAGCATTGCAGTTCCATTCTTGAACCGAAATATATCTTATATCAGTCTGATATATAGCCACTATATATTGTTTTTTACCAAGTTTGAGACCATTAAGTTCCCATAAACTTACAATATTCAAAAAATAATCGCCTACAATTTGCCATGTAAAAATGGCGATAAGCATCCTTCTTTTAAAAGTAGGTATAATAAAATTGTATCATTACAATTGATGTTTTGCTCATTTTTTCGCCATATATTGCAAAATATATACAATTTAATCACATTGTTCTACGAATAATATCTATCTTTGTAAACGCATGGATAGAATGAATATAACATGGAACGTAAATTATTAAACCGAATCAAAGTCGTTCTTGCAGAAAAAGATAAGAGCAATAAGTGGCTTTCTGAACAACTGGATAAAGATCCTGCCATAATCTCCAAATGGGTTACAAACACTACGCAACCCAATGTGGAGACTTTAATTCAGATATCCAAAGTGTTGGATGTAACTGTGGATGATTTGTTGAGAACTGAATAATAAGATTATGGGAGCAGTCAAACTATATAAGTATCTTGATTTTAACGGTGGATTGATGATGTTACATTATAGCAACCTTCAATTTACCAATGCTACGCAGTTGAACGATCCGTTTGATTGCCATCCCTCACTCATTGATTTCTCTAACGTCCCGAAAGAAGCATGTGGAGGATGGACTCCGGCAATAATTGAAGAATTGAGAAGGGATCCATTTCGTAGAACTAGAGAAAAGGCATGGATATGTAGCCTTTCCAAAATACATGATTCAATCTTGATGTGGAGCTATTATAGCAAACACAAAGGTATTTGTATCGGTTTGGATATGGAGAAAGTCAGAAAATATCTTTCTCGTATGCATGGTGGAATCATGATTGGTTGTTCCGAGGTGGAAGTGCAATATAAGGATATTGTAGAGAAGCCTGATTATTTCAGGGATGCAAAAGATTTTTTCCATTATCAGTTATCCACAAAGGCCAAGGCTTGGGAGCATGAGCAAGAAGTCAGGTTGTTTATTTTAGACCCTTATCCCACATATATGGCATTATTGCCGGGGCAAAATGATGATAAAGGGCCGATTGATTGGAAAGAAGTTCGAGCTTTTCCTGAAATCGGAGGAGAGTGCTTTGAGTCTGTTTATATAGGAATTAATATGGATACAAATGAGAAATCAAAAATAATAAGCGTTGCACGAAAACTTAATCCTGATATTAAGATTTACCAAATGGGAATAGATGCAAATGCTTTTAAGTTGAATACTGAATTGATAAAATAGTAAAATGGCTAAGAAACAGAATAAACCGGTAAAGGAAGAAACCCTTGAAACGATACTTTTCAACTGTCGTAACAGTCTGCGTGGACGTGCAGCCATGACAGATAAACGCGACTTACTGTTGACCCTTGTATTCCTGAAATTCATTGGAGAACGGTTCAAACAACAAAAGGAGAAAATCAGACATGAAATAGTGGAAGTACAGGATATTGATGATACGGATTTCGTTGAGTTGCAACTTTCACGTCCCAACCAGTATATGCAGGACGGCGTATTTTTTCTGACGGATGAAACATTCTGGGATAAACTGATTCTTACATCGCCCACCGGTATGGCCATCGCTTTCGATACGGCTATAAAAACTTTGGACGACAATGAACCTAAATTGAAAAATGCCCTTCCGCAACAGATTTTCACGAAGACAGCCCTTGAACCGGGAGTATTGAAAAGCGTAGTGGATGAAATAAACAAGATAGACCCGCATAAGTTTAATGCCCATGACCTCATAGGACGTGTATATGAGTATTTTTTACAGGCTTTCTCAATCAATGCAGACAAAGAGGAAGGAGAATTTTACACTCCGCATTCTATTGTAGAGCTTATAGCCTCTCTTATTGAACCTTTTGACGGAACGGTATATGACCCTTGCTGTGGTTCCGGAGGTATGTTCGTTCAGGCAGCTAAATTCATAGAGGCTCATGGTGGAAATACCAAAGCTGTGAATGTGTATGGTCAAGAATCAGAACCGGCAACCTATCGACTTGCAAAGATGAATCTGGCTATCCGAGGCATCTCTTACCATTTGGGCGATAGAGCCATCTCCACTTTCTCCGATGACCAGCATAAGGAATTCAAATTTGATTATATCATGGCGAACCCGCCGTTCAATTTGAAAAAATATGCCGAATACGGAGGTTTTGAGACTGATCCCCGATGGCAAGGCTATGGCATCCCTCCTACCAGCAATGCCAACTATGCGTGGATTCTTCATATCCTAAACAAATTGAATGTCAGTCGTGGAATCGCGGGATTCCTGCTTGCCAATGGTGCTTTGGATGACAGCGATACGCAGGAAATACGTAAAAAGCTAATCGAAAGCGACAAAGTGGAGGCTATTATCGTTTTACCGCGAAACATGTTCTACTCTACCGATATATCAGTCACCCTTTGGATCTTGAATAACAACAAGAAAGGCGGTTCATGGCATGGAAGACAACTTCGTGACCGTACAAGTGAAATTCTTTTCATTGACTTGCGGACATGGAACAGTAACATATATGAAAAGAAATACGTCCGTTTGTCGGAGACGGAAATAGACAGAGTGCGTCAAATATACCTTGATTGGCAAACTGAGAATTTTGTCGAGTATGCCGAGCCGGAATTATACTATGCAGCACATCGTGACGAAATTCAAGAAAAGGGATATTCTCTTGTTCCATCCAGATACATTGAATTTATAGACCGTGATACGGAAATAGACTATAAGTCTGCCCTTTCAGAAATGAGTTGTAAATTTGATGAATTGAAGAAAAGATGGGATGCAAACGAAACGGAACTTATAAACGCTTTCAAAGTTTTAGGTTATGGAAAAGAATAAGCTGCAACATGGTATGACAACCGATAAACTGGTTTCTGATATTCAGAGTATTATCGAACAAGGCCGTCAGCAGGCATACGCGGCAGCCAATCAGATAGCGATACTTACTTATTGGCACATAGGGCGGCGAATAGTGGAAGAAGAACAGCATGGAAAAGCTCGTGCGCAGTATGGTACTCGGTTGATTAAAACATTGGCAGAACAGTTGATGCCTAAATACGGTAGCACATTCAGCAAACGCAATCTGGATTACTTTCGCCAATTTTATCTGTGTTTCAATGATTTGGAGATTGTGAACACGCGTGTTCACAATCTGACTTGGTCGCACTTCCGCTCGATTATACAGATTGCAGACCCTAAAGCCAGAGAGTGGTATGTAAAAGAGGCATCGGAGCAGATGTGGAGTGTAAGGACACTCAATCGCAACATTGGTACGCAATACTATGGACGCCGTATGGCTTGTGTAAGGGAAGGATTGGCGTTACCCTCTCCTGATATTGAAGCCAATGATCCATTGGAATATATAAAAAGTCCGGTGGTTGCCGAGTTTTTAGGCTTCCGCAAGGATAGCAAATATGACGAAAGCCAGTTGGAACAAGCCTTAATAGATCACCTGCAACAATTTATCATGGAATTGGGACGTGGTTTTGCATTTGTCGATAGGCAGAAACATATTTCTACAGACACAGGTGACTTTTACATCGATCTTGTGTTCTATAACATCAAACTCAAACGTTACGTGTTGTTTGAATTGAAAACACATCCTCTGACACACGCAGATGTGGGGCAATTGGATATGTATGTTCGGATGTATGATGACCTTGTAAAAGATGAGAATGATAACCCGACAATAGGCATATTGCTCTGCACCGAGACCGATAAAGTCTTGGCTAAATACTCCGTACTTAACGGTAGCGAGCAACTTTTTGCAGCCAAATATATGGCTTATATGCCGACGGAGGAAGAGTTGAGCCGAGAGATAGAACAGCAAAAACGTTTCTTCTTGGAACAACACGGAATGGAGGAGTGATATGGGAGCGAGTAATGTAAAATGGGTTCGGCTGGGAGATTATATTGAACAGTGCGATGAAAGAAACTCTGCGAGTATCAACTATCCTGTAATCGGTATAAATCGAGACAAAACATTTATGCCTACTGTTGCAAATTTGGATGGAGTAGATATAGCCAAGTATAAAATTGTCACAAAAGGAATGTTCGTATTTAGTGGGATGCAGACTGGGAGAGACATTTGTATTCGAATCGGATTATACGACAATGAACAACCGGCTTTAGTCTCTCCTGCATATACAACATTTGTCATCAACGATGATAAAAAAGTTTTGCCAGAATACTTTTTCATGTATTTTAATCGAGCCGAGAGTGATCGTTATGGTTGGTTCATTAGCGATTCCAGTGTTCGAGCCAACTTGGATTGGCCGCGTTTCCTTGATATTGAATTTCCACTACCATCTCCAGACGAGCAACAGAAAGTTGTGAATGCGTGGAAAGCATTTCGGGAAATCAAAGAACAAAACGAGGCTATGGCAGCCCCACTTATGCAGGTGTGTCAAAGTTATATCCAAGAATTGAAGCACACATATCCATTGCAGAAAATCGGACCGTACATTGAAGAATGTAATGAACGTAATTTAGAAGGTAAATTTGCAGAACAAGATGTTCGTGGAATAGCGACATCAAAAGGTTTAATTGAAACAAAAGCGAATTTGGATGGAGTCTCGTTAAATTCGTATAAATTGGTAAAGCCTAAAGAAATCGCTTTTGTACCTGACACCTCTCGTCGTGGAGATAAAATGAGTTTAGGATTAAACGATTCAGATAAAACTTATATTGTTTCATCTATTTCGGCTGTATTCAACGTGGATAAAGAAAATATTTTACCAAATTTTCTTTACCTATGGTTCTGTCGATCGGAATTCGATCGTTATGCCCGTTTTAACTCATGGGGAAGTGCACGTGAAGCATTTTCATTTGAAGATATGAAACGTTGTAAGATACCGATTCCCCCCATTGACGTTCAGCGTGCAATCGTCAATATCTATAAGTGCGCAAATGAAGCCAAGCAGATAGCCGAAGAAGCCGATCGGCTTTCACGAGAAGTTTGTTCGGCATTGCTTCAACATGTAATTAACTCTTAATTTATAAAACGATGTGGCAAGATTTTAAAGATTTTATCACGATAGATAATCTACATATATTCTGCTTTTGGTTTTTAATCATATTGACAGTTGTTGGTCTGATTGAAATTATATATCAAATTCGCAATGCTGTTAGAAAAATCAACATTGCAGATGAATATATCAAGCATATTGATATTATTCAAAAACATGTAGCAAAAAGACTACATGCTAGAAAGCAATATGGTTTTGTTGATACAAAGGACTTAATTGAAATTGCAGAGAGTTTACATTTTGTAGAAGTCAATAGTGATGATGCAATAAATAGTATTGCCGCTGATCATTATATTTCAGATCCAATTTATTCGTTATATTCGATGTTGTATCATGAAAGATGGGATGACAGAGATGCTGCCACATATTGCCATCAGATATTTGTTGATTATGAAAAAGGGAGAAAGAAACTTCAAAAGGTGCTAAAACAAAATTTCGCCATACTTTTTGTGCCTTTAACAAAGTTATACAGAGGGTTTTGTGTATTATTTAGACTATTGACATTTCCTTTTAAAAGGCTCTTTGATAATTTTGATAAATCTGGGAAATGGGAAGCGTCAATAGCCGCAATAGCAGAAATCTTTGCATTAGTTAACGCTGTCATTGAATTTGTAAAACATACGTCATGATATCAAACGGAAAATTCTATGAAAGCCAGTTCGAGGAAGCAACCATCGAGCTTCTTCGAGAGGCACACTGGCAATATGCATTTGGTGATGACATTCACAGGAAATATACCGATCCACTCATTGAAGAGGACTTAAGGAATTTTCTCGCCGTTCAATACAAAGACAAGAATTTGACCACCTCCGAGATGGACAGCATTGTCGCCAATCTGCGTAATACAGGCGGACAGAATGACTATTATGCTCTTCGGAATACTTTTTTGCTCTATCGTGACGGGTATGATTTTGCATATAGCGATGGACGGAGTAATCCGTTTCGTTTGGAATACATTGACTTTGAGCATCCAGACCATAATATTTTCCGTTGTGTCAATCAGTTTGTTATGGAGCAAGGTCGAGAGAACCGTCGCCCCGACATACTACTTTTCATAAACGGTATACCTGTCTGCATCATCGAACTAAAAAATCCGACCAAACAAAACGCTACTATACATGATGCACATACGCAGATTTGCACGCGCTATATGCGGGATATTCCGGCATTGCTGAAATATTGCGCATTGGCGGTAATCAGCGATGGAGCAAAGAATGCTTTGGGTGCGACATACACACCATTTGAATTTTTCTACGAATGGAAAAAGATTGAGAATGAAGATAAAGCAGGGAAAGGACTTGACACACTTCGTACTCTTATTCGCGGAGCAATTTCTCCAGAACGCATATTGGAGATATTACGGGATTATGTCTATTTTCCCGATCCTACAAAAGAAGACGACACGACTGAAATCGTATGCCGTTATCCGCAATTCTTTGCTACACGTAAACTGCGGGATCATATCCTGAATCATTTGCGTTCTGTCGGAGGTGATGGTAAGGGTGGTACATATTTCGGAGCCACAGGGTGTGGAAAAACATATACCATGTTGTTCCTTGCCCGCCAACTGGCTTTACGATGCAGAAAGCAACTGGGTAGCCCGACTATTCTTATCATAGTAGACAGGGAGGATTTGGAGACACAGACCGGGAAACTATTCTGCCGCTCGAAACAATATCTTGAAGACGAAGCTGTAAAAGTCTTTGAAACAAGAAAGGAACTTGCAGAAGAGATGAGTATGCGCAAGACTGGCGGGGTCTATATTACCACAATTCAGAAATTCGCAGAGACTACAGGATTGCTTACAGAACGTTCCAATGTCATTTGCCTAAGTGATGAAGCGCATCGCTCCCAAAACAATATAGGTTCTAAACTGTCCATCCAAACCGAAGGAGGAGCCGACAAGATAGGAGCGAAAATCACATATGGCTTTGCCAAATATCTGCGGGATGCATTACCGAACGCCACATATGTAGGTTTTACGGGAACACCCATTGACGAAACCGTACATGTATTTGGGAAGGTTGTAGATCAATATACGATGAAGGAGTCGGAGGATGACGGCATTACTGTCCCAATCAAATATGATCCCCGATTGGCTCGTGTATTCCTCAATAAAGAACAGGCAGAGAAAGTAGAAGAATATTATCGCCTATGTACAGACGAAGGGGCAACGCCGGAGGATATTGCCAAGAGCAAAGCCGCCATGTCGAGTATGGAGGTGATTATCGGTGATGAAGATGTCCTGCATCGTGTTGCCAAAGACATTATCGAAGACTATAAACGAAGAACAGAGACCACAGACCGTTTGCAAAAGGCTATGATTACTTGTGCAGACCGCAAAATAGCATTTAGGTTGTATAAAATCATGCGGGAGATGCAGCCCGATTGGTTCGAGAAGAGGAAAGCATTGAATGAACTTGTATTGACCGCAGACGAAAAGAACAAGCTGCATGACATCGCATTTGTCAATATGGTCATGACTCGCGACAAGGATGATGAAAAGGAACTTTACAATCTGCTTGGCGACAAGGAATATCGTAAATTCCTTGATACAGAGTTCAAATCGGAAAAATCGAATTTCCATATCTCCATCAATGTAGATATGTGGATTACCGGTTTCGATGTGCCTTGCCTGACGATGCTTTATAATGATAAACCGTTATCGAAACATACGCTCATTCAGACCATTTCGCGTGTAAACCGTAAATTCGGCACAAAAGAGTGTGGCTTTATCATCGACTACATTGGTATTCGCGAAGAGATGAAAAAAGCCATGAAAAAATATGGTGGTGAAGTCGGACCTCAGGAAGATTTGGAGATTGCACATGAAGTATTGCAGAACGAACTGCAACTTTTGCAGGAGCGATTGTCTGGATTAGTATTTGACCGTTTTTTCGGGAACAATGACCTTGCCCGACTTCAGTTTATTCAGGAGGCGGCAGAATATATCCTTGCCAACAGTGTTGAACGGAAAGGTGAGGTTTCCTTCCTCAAACTTTTCAAGGAACATGCCAAACGGCTGCGCTCTGCTTATAATATCTGTAACCCGGCCGGCATTCTGACAGAAGGAGAGGTAACATGGAGTCAATGCTTTATGGGTATCTGCTCATACGTGAACAAAATGACTACCACGGAGCATGATACGGAGAACATGAACAGGCACGTGGAACAGATGGTTCAGGAGGCGATTCTTGCAAGTGGTGTAGAACGAGTAATGAATGAAGGTGTTGAAGAAAATATTTTCAGCGATTCATTTGCTAAAGAGGTCGATGAAATAAAAATGCCGTTCACCAAGTTCCAGATTCTTTGTAAACTTGTCGCTAAAGCCATCAGAGCATACAGCCGGACAAACAAGATTCAGGCTGAACATTTCCAGAAAATGCTTGAAAATACGATAGATGCCTATAATACACGGGATAAGCTGACATTTACCAACGAAGTGACACAGAACGTTGTAAATGATGTATGCGACATCGTTTCATACAAAATCAATGGGCTCTCAAACAAGTTGATGAGTATACTGAAAGAGCTAAAAGCCGATAGCGAAAAATTCAAAGTTTTGGGTATCACTTTCGAGGAGAAAGCTTTCTTCGATGTACTTGTCGAGGTGCGGGATAAACATGGTTTTGAGTATGCGGATGAGCGTTGTATTGAGTTGGCAAAGAAAATCAAGACTCTGATTGATGATACCGCTGTTTATGCCGATTGGCTAAATAACGACAACCTAAAAAGCAAACTTGCCAGCCAGCTTACATATCTTCTCTACAAAGAGGGTTATCCTCCTCAATGGGATGAAGAGGTATTTCAGAAAGTTCTGGAGCAGGTAGAGAACTATAAGAAGCATGAATAAATAAGCATTTTTTACTGATAAGATATAAATAGAAATATGAGCTTACGTATTTTACATTTCTCAGATTTACATTTGGTAAAAGATGAGCCATCTATGAAAACGTTGTTAATGCATTTTATTCAAAGCATGGATGAAATACAAAAAGACGGAAATATAGATCTCGTTGTTTTTACTGGAGACTTAGTTGATAAAGGCGGGTGTAGTTTTGGAAATATTGATGCAGCTTTCAAGGAATTTGAAAAAGTAGTAATAACTCCTATTATAGAAAAACTAAAACTCCCCAAAGAACGATTCGTGTTTATTCCGGGTAATCACGATACAGAAAATGATGCTAAAAAGAACATAGAGAAAACAGGCATTATCAAGACGTATTCTTTAAATGAGAAACAACAGATTATTGATTTGAAAAATTCTACGGACAAATCAATAATAGAAATGCTTTGTTCCCGAACAAACGTATTTAAAGAATTTGAGAAGACTTATTATTCAGAGAACTTAAACGGAGGTTATCAATACGGAGATTTTGAATCTAATTTCAAATTTGACATAAATGGATGCAAAGTAGGTGTAACAAGTTTAAACGCTGTTTGGCTTTGTGGTCTTGGTGATGACAAAGAATTGTTTCTAGGAATAGATCAGATTACAAATTCACAACCGTTCCTTTCTGATTGTGATATAAAAATTATTGCATCACATGTTGGGTATGATTTATTGACAGAGGCAGAAGGTAAATATGTAAAAGAGGCCATAACACATTGTTACGAATTAAACTTATCAGGTCATACCCATACTTTAGACGATGATTTTATCGCATTGCCAAAAGGGGACTTTTGTATGAATGTCACTTCTGCTGGAACTTTATGTAATAATATTCATGAAGTAAATGAGAACCATAAAAATTCTTTCCAAATAATCGATATTCTTTCCAAAAAAGAATTCGTCATTAGAAAATATCATCAAAAACAAGGTATGGAGTTTTCTTTGGACCTAAACTTTGGAGAAAGTGGAATCTGGCATCATCTGTACAATGACCAAAAAGCTATGCGTAAAGCAAAAACAGATGAATTAAAAGAACAACTTGAACAACAACGGAAATTTCTTGAAAATGTATTTCCTTTTTATCCTATAGATGAAGCTATTGAACAAGACAAGGAAACTTTCATAAGCGGAGAGTTCATACCTTCTCAAACGAATGAGGAGTGTATTAACCTTCTCAGAAATCCAGAAATCAAAAATCTTAGAATATTGTCTATTTCAGGTGTAGGCAAGACAAGAATTGTTGGTGAGGCCTTTAGGACAATGCAAAATGTTTTCTATTGTACAGACCCAGACAAACGTATAAATAGAGGTTTGGAATACATACTAACACATGTTGACGGAGGTGTAATTATTATAGATAATTGTCCTATTGATGAATATTATCGAGTAACAAAATTCATTAGTAAATTCCAAAAGCCATTCAAACTAATAAGCATTTATAATGTTCTTACCAAAAAAGAAGAAGTGGAAACTAATGTATTCTTCCTTGATGCGGCTGATAATAAAGGAGTAGTAGATGCCATAATAGAAAGAGAAAGAATTACTGATGAAACTGTAAAAAGTAAAATTAAAGAATATAGTGACGGAATTTCTTTAATGGCTATTGAACTGATAAAGGCCTATAAGCATATAGGAAAAGTTCAACTACTCCCTGAGAAACAGTTATGGTTAGATTATTTGCTAAGCCCCAACGGACAATTGGAAGAGTCAAAACGTGCTGTCCTTAATGCGATTGCCTTATTTAATCCATTAGGAATTACAGAGAACAAAAAAGATGAATATGATTTTGTAATTAGTCACCCTGAAATTAATCACATTCATCTTGACAAATCATCAGTAGAAGACTGTTTTTCTTGCACTATTCACGAATTCAACCAACGTCGTCTATTAGACATGAGGGCTAATAGTGTGAATGTTCGTCCTCGACCTCTTGCAGAATGGTTGGCTGAAGAATGGCTTCAAAAGACTCCTCCAGAATCATGGAAAAAAATAGTAACAGAGATTGAAACTGCAGGTCAATTAGGAATACGTCTTGCAGAACAAATGAAGAATAGGTTTATATCACTTACTTCTCCTGAGGCCCAACGTCTTTTTGATGAACTGAATAGAATCCCTTTTCATGATGAGAAAATAGTGCTTACTAAAACTGGCTCACAACTTATTTTCTCTATGTCAACTGTGAGTCATGTGGCTGTCGCTCGTAATCTTTTTTCTTTGTTCGAGAATAAAACTACTGATTATTTAAAAGAAAAAATAAGTGGGGACATCCGTAGGTATATTGTATGGGCATTAGAGGAAGCATGTGTTGCTGCGGATGCTTTTGAGGATGCAGGTAAACTTCTAGGGATGCTGTCTATTGCAGAAAATGAACAAATATCCAATAATGCGAGTGGTGTATTCTTAGAAAAATTCCATGTGGCACTTTCAGGGACACAAGCTGACTTAGGTAAAAAAACAAATGTTTTACAATTTCTTTTTAATAAAGGCACTGAGTATCATCTTTTATTAGTAAAAGCTATCGATAGTGCATTTAGCACTCGCTCTAATTATCATATGCTTACTCAGACAGAAAGAAAATATAACATAAAAACAGAAACATCAATTAGTATATCAGAACTTAGACAATATTGGAATTTCTGCAAAGACCTACTTATAAAAGTAAGTGATGATGAGGTTTTATCAAAAACCATATACAAACTAATACCAGACCATGTCTATGATTTTGTAAATAGCGGGTGTGAAAATATACTGTTTGAATTAATTAATCATTTTGCTCCCAAATACAATAATGATTGGGATGAAATGAGACGTTCCTTAAATTGGATAAAGAAGTATAATCCTATAATATATAAAAGGAATAGACAGCACATTGATTTGCTCATTAATAAAGTGTTTGCACCTAAAACGTTTATTAAAAGAGTTTTAGCATCAATGGAAAATATAGACCGAAGAGAATTTGGAAGTAATCAAATTTTTGAAATTTATAAATCTGAGATGCGTCCATATGGAGAAGAATTTATCAATAATAAAATATACAATAGTAAAGAATTTGAAGAAATCGCAGACCATGAACATTTTCAAAGCATTTGGATGATTTTTACAGCTGTGGAAGTCATGGATCAAACTAGTTGCAGAGATGAAGTATATAAAGCATTCTTGCAACATATAATATCAAAAAATAAAGATTATAGAAGCGGTTTTATTGAGAGCTATATGAGTCATGACCCCAATAAATCCTATTTGAACTCTATTGCGAAAAAACTTCTGCATAATGATTTTTATGCTATGGCTTGTTGCATATTAGGTATGGTGGAAGATAAAAATTATACTCAGTTGAATAAAATCTTTGTAATGATACATGAGGGAAAATTTCCATCAACTTACATAAATAACTATCTGCGATTTGTTCCATGTTGCGATATGGATGATATATTTAAGGTTAGTGCTCTGTTATTCAATAATGCTGATGTTGATAAAACAGAAGTAGCTTATCCACACCTATTCCAGTATTTTTGGACTATGGGACAGGAGGTGATGCCTTATCTTCCTATAATAGAAAAGCGTCTTTTAGAATTTGACTTTGAGAGTGATAATTTTTATTTGGCTAAGAATGTGGTAGATAAGATGGAATACATCTTAAAGACTTTTAATAGACCTGATTTTGCAAGGCAAATAAATAATTTAGTTATCAAATACCTAGAGACATACAAACCTAATAATCCATTTAAGGATTTGTACTTTAGCTTACTTCCTAAATATCAGGAAAATATTCTTGATGACATAATTAAAGCATTAGCATCTTCATTAGAAGAAAGTATGTTTTACTTTAATATGCGCTATGAACTTGGTTCTGGTTTTGGTTATGGGGCTGGACCTTTATTTCAATGTGACAATGATAAGCTAAAAAATGCCTGTAAGGAATTTTCTGATGTATTACCAGAACGTTTTGCGGATATGTGTCCTGTATGTAATTTTAGAGATGATGGAACCAAAATGGAACTTAGTGATTTTTTTGTTTGGTTAGTAGATAATTATGGTGATAACGAGAAGGTTCTGCAATCTTTTAGTTCTAATTTCGGTACATATAGCTATACTGGTATAGGAAGCATGAAAGGGTATTACGTGAATAGGCAAAATATGTTTAAGCCTCTTTTTTCGCACACGAATCCTAAAGTTGCAGCATGGGCTGAAAATATGTATAAAATGGAAGAACAGGAGGTTAATTATCATCAATTGTTAGATGACTACAGAGATATGACTAACGGGTAATTTATATTATTTTCAAGAGGACTTAATTGATAAAAAACAGACCAGTGTATACATAATATACTGATCTGTTTTTATCTATCTTCTCCTATATCCACTTCTTATAGCCTTAACTATTTGTGAAGCATGAAGCAAACATCTTCTTCGATACGCCTCCTCCTCTTCATCCGGTCTTCGGCCATCCCAAGGCAGGGCAGAAGTCGAACCTCCACCACCGGAGGAAATCGGTACAGGTTGTCCTCCGATAAGTGCATCGGCAACGGCAAAAATCAGATTGCGAACAGATGGTGTAGACAACTGATCAAGCAGTGTATTCAGTTCTGCCTCCAAACTTTCGTTTGTGTCAGAAAGAGATTTGTTCTCCCGTCTCAGTTGATAAAGTTCCCCGTAATCTGCCAACGCATTACGTTGGGCGGCTTCAACCTGCCGTGCCGCATCATTTCTGTATAGGGATTCTATCTTGCGGACAATCTCGGTGAACTGTAAGCATCCGATAAAGTACACATTGTAGACCTAAAAACTCTTCTATTACTTTG
>ENA-ORND01001670-ORND01001670.1-human-gut-metagenome-genome-assembly--contig:-NODE-1670-length-14686-cov-2.853120_pt1 | contig 14686 bp, 2 predicted proteins | sample MGYA00242111_ERZ509014 | MGnify/ENA primary metagenome ERZ509014 (study PRJEB26280, sample SAMEA2338694) | human gut metagenome | biome: human gut; feature: human-associated habitat; material: faeces... | reverse complement strand
CAATCATTTCTATATGTTGTTTGATTCCCTTTATACACAGTATATATATCCCAATATTTCTTGGTTACACTTCTACTACTTTTATCTTTGACTGTAAAATTAATATTAATTTTTAAAATTTTAATTGCTCCGACAGGTACTTTTATATAAAATTCTTTTTCCCAATCAAAATTTATAGCACTACATACACTTGTCTGTTTTGTATTATTTTTATCTATATATTCAACTTCTATTTTCTCACATTTGGCACTTTTATTATCAGATTTTACTTTTATTGGACCAATTTTATTACTAGTATCATCAATACTATAAATTCTTATCTTGCTCATATCAGTTTGATTGGTAACTTTTAATTGAGGATTTACCCAATTTCCTTCTTTGACAGGTACTTCTTCAACCTTTGTAGTTTTATAAGAAGTTTCATGCCAAAAATAATCACAGAATGCAAGTTCATGATTTTGGCATTCAAAATGTATAGGTGAATCATCTGGATTATATTTACCGTTCAGCTGTTGTTCCATATATATATATATGATTTACATCGTCATGACTATATTCAACATCAGTATCAACACCTCTAATTTTAAATATTTTACTAGCTGGCTTATTTGCTCCCGGTGTTGCTCCAAATGCTTGTTGCATATTTCCAAATACACAAATAAATAATATAACTATAAACATTACACTTTTTAATATTTTTCTATTCTTCCATATTAATATTGCTAAACCTATAAGTACAATAAGAATACTAATTGTTAATCCTATTTTTTTAACTAATCCTGTTGAAATAGCTATTATTACTTGAGCTTGTGAGGTATTATTTGTAACATTTTCATCTTCTACTGCTTTATCATTACTACTTATTCCAATTGTAGCTACATTTAAAACAGTTCCTACACTGCTTCCAGATAAATTTTTAGTTAAAACTAATTCAATTTCTTTGCTTTCTCCTATATTTATCTCCTCTTTAGACAAACTATTCGTATATAAATTACCATTATTCTCATACCAACTATTATTAAGTTCTGATTTAAACTGCATTCCTTCTGGTAACTTATCAATTATTTGTGCTGCCTTACCAGTAATTTCACCTTTATTTGCTACTACTATTTTATATTTTATTATAACTGTTGCTCCACTTAGTTTCTTAGAATTAATTTCAATTTTTGCAAATTGCTTGTTATCATAGTCATATGTTTTTGTTTTTCCATCTTTTGTCTGCACTGTTATTTGGCTTACATATTTTTGTAACTCTAAGTCAAATGTCTTATTCTCTACTAATCCAATGTCTATGTTCTCTAAATCTCCATTTGCTGTTAATATATTTGTTAATCCTGCTGTCATTTTTTCTCCATTTATAGCTATATTTTTTGTTACAGCATCTGAATTCTTTGTTTCTATTACTCCTTCTTTCTGATAAATTGTTAATGAATAGTTCTCTGTATCATATAAGAACAAAACTATATATTGTCCTTTTTCAATATTTTCAAATCTGTATTCACCTTGTGCATTTGTTTTTGTTTTTAATATTTCATTATTTTCTCTTACAAATTTATCTTTTTTATAATCATATAACATTACTGTCATATCACTATAAGCTTTTTCATCTGTCATTCTCTTTCCATCTTCATTTTCATCAATCCATGCAATACCAGATATTGAAATTTTATTTTTTTCTGTATTACTAGAATTATCTGAATCATCTGTTTTAGGATTATCAGGATTAATAACTTGTGTATCATTTACTGTAACTTCACATGTAGCAACTTTGCCTCCATCTTCTGTAGTTACCATTATTGTTGTAGTCCCTTTGGCAATCCCTGTTACATTTCCATCATTGTCAACAATTGCTATATCTGAATCCATTGTTGACCATGTTATATTTTTATTCTTTGCATTGTCTGGTTCTATTATTGCTGTTAATTTTTTCTTTTCACCAACATCCAACTTTATTGAATTTGTATCTAATTTTATTCCTGTTACTCTTATATCATCTCCCGGTTCAGGATCAGGTGTTGGGTCCACTTGTGAATTCTCCGTTACTATAACTTCACATCTTGCTGTTTTTCCTCCATCTTCTGTTGTTACTGTTATCGTTGAAGTTCCTTCTGCCAATCCTGTTACCATTCCACTATTATTAACATCAACAATTCTAGAATTACTTGAAGACCAAATCATGTTTTTATTATCCGCATTTTGTGGCTCTATTATTGCAGTTAATTGAGCTTTTTCATTAACTTTTATTTTCAATGTATTTACATTTAATTTTACATCAGTTACATTTACCGGTTGTGGTTCTGGTGTCGGATCTGGATCTGGTTCTTCGTAATCATATTTATAAATTTTGGTATTTACACTTGCCTGTTTTTTTCTTATCCAATAGCCTTCTGCAGTTATTGTATTAGTCACTTCTTTTGTTTCTGTAAGCATTTTCGCTTTAGCTTTAATTTTCATCGTTATTGCTTTCCCTTGAGGTATAGCCATTTGTACATCTACATTCGGTGCATCTTCTTCATCATATCCTTCTGGAATTATTAATGTCGATATATCTTCTGTTTTATTAACTTCTGTCAACCTTGGAATTTCTCTATCAGAACCGTTATCATCCTGTATCGTTTCAATATTTACATCATAATTATTGTAGCTAATACTTATAGGCTGTAGCTCTCTTGGTATTACATCTTTTATATTAAAATCAGTATATGTTGCAAAATACCCCCATGTTTTTCCTACATTCTTTATATTTACAGTGTATGTTATTTCTTCATCCATTTTTAATTCATTTTTATCTGCTGTCATATCCAAATCTATTATTTCGACATACCCTTTTACTCTTACCTCATTTGAAACATAGGTTTCTACATTATTACCATATACTGTTGACATACCTTTAAGCTCATACACACATCCATTACTCTCATCAAAATTCTCAATTTTTCCTGTAATGACAAAGTATTGTCCACTATTTTTACTTAATTTGTCAATATTGTATGTCCAGCTATTTCCACTTACATTATTTAATGTATTTTCTTCATCATTAATCATTACATTTTTTATATCAAAAAAATCAGAGGCTTCAAAAGCAAATTTAACATTTTCTATATCCTCATCTGAAAAGTTCATTACTGTTGCCGCAAAAACCCATTCTCTTCTTGTATTTCCTATTGCAGGTTTTAATTCAACAACTACTTTTGTGCTTTTTACTATATTTTGTATACTAAACTCCTTTGATTCTGCTCCATCTACTTTTGACATATAACTAATATTTGCTGTTTTCTGAATATTCTTTGCCCCCAAGTCGTTTACTTTTAATTCAATAAAATCTGTTTTGGTTTCCCCTGGTTCTAATTCAAAATCTAATGTTATTTGTTTGTCATTTTTTTCTACATATTCATATCTCACACTAAGATCATAATAATCTTTTTCCGGATGATATATTGTTCCATCATCATCTGTTTTTATTACATATGTATATTCATCCGGAATATTAATTATAACAGATACCGTTTTTTTCACATTAGAAGTATTTGTGGTTTTTATCCTTTGTTGAAATATTTGACGTTCATATAATATTCCATTATTATCTACTGGGATATCTCCTAAAGTTTCAGATATTTCTGTTACAACTGCATTTTGATTAAATACTACTTTTTTATTATCTTGGTCATATTTTACTGTTCCTGTTGAATTTCTTTGTATAGAATAAATTGTTGGTATTACATCTACAATTTTATTATTCAAAGTTACATCTATATCTTTTGTTTCTATTGTGTTTGTTATTTCATTTGAATATTTATTTCTAACACTTCCTATCCTATTATCCATATTTTTTTGTAATTTTATTTTTAATGAAACTCTTACACTTGTTCCTCCAATTGTTTTAGATTCATTATAAACGGTCTGGCATCCCTCCATTTGTATGCTAACCATTTTATTTCCTCTTTCACTTGTTTTTATTGATTTTGAAACAATTTTAAAAATTTCATTATCGTATAAAATATCAATTGATTGAATTTCTATTTTGCTTACTTCTGCTGGCATTTCAATATTTATAATAGGATTTTTAAATAAGCTATTTTGAGGTCCATCTGTTTTTAAAGTTTCTGTTATAACAACATCATTAGTAGTGTTATTAACCCAACTGTCATTGCTAAGCTTTGTTTCAATTGTTGAAATAGCTTGTTTTATTTCTGTAGTAATTTTGTCATTATACTCATATTTAATAAAATCTTCTTCTATTTCTTTTGCTGAATTTTCTTTTTTCTCTGTATCTACATTTTTTGTCTTTATTGTATTTATTCCATTTACAGAAACGTCTGTTATTATGGCATTATTTTCTATTATAGCTGTTGGTAATATAATTCTTGAATTTTCAACTTCAATAATTCCTTCTTTTTCTACATTATTTAAACGTAAGAAAAATGTTTCTGGTCTATTTGTATATGTTACTTTTATTTTTCCATTTTCATCTGCTTCTGTATCTTTATTTATTGTTATTAAAATTTTTCCTTCTGTATCAAGTACATCAATACTTCCATTTTCTCCCAGCACTTCTTGTACTTGTGCTTTATCTATTGTTGAATCTGTATATACAACATCTTTTGAAGTTTCTTTTACTTCTATTTTTTGTGCAATATCTTTATTGCTAACCATTATTTTTGCTGTCTCTTTGAATGTTGTTTCATATTTATTTTCTGGATTACGTTCATTTGCTTTAATATATCCATCATATATATCATCTGTCTGATGTTCTACTGACACAACTCCACTAACTTTTTCTTTAACGTCAAACTCCTGGTCAACATTTGTTACTAATTTAGTCTCATCCTTATCTTTAAATGTTTCTTCAACATTAGCTCTTATTCTTAAATTTCTAGCTTCATCATCTGCTACATAGCAATCACTTTTGTAAATACAAATAATTTCATATTCATCTCTTGCATCTGCTACCTTTTCCGCATAGTCTTCATTTTCAGCTATTATTTCAAGAATTCCTGTGCTTGAATGATACTCATATTTTGCTGTTTTGCCGCCATTTGTTGCTTTAGTTGATTTTGTTATAACTTCAACTCTTTCAGGTTTATAATCGCCTATCCATGGCAAATCAACATTGATACTTGTTTTCTTTACTGGTTGATATTCTTCTCCTTCTGCAAATTCGACTCCTGTTTTAAAATTAAATTGTGCTAGTACGCCTTTGCTACCAGTATCACTGTCTTTTGTTGTCGTATCAAAATTTTCATATTTAGTTAAATTGAATTCTGCTACTACTTTTGTTTTGTCTTTATTTATATTTTCTTTAATAGCATCAACTGCTTCTGCAATTACGACGCTCAAAGAACTATTTAATAGCAAAATCACTAATAAAAAAATGCTACACACTTTTTTTCTCATATAACTTCCCCCAATATTTCTTACAATATATTAATTAAATAATAATTCGTTCTATACTTTAAGTCAATATCCCCAAAAAGACTTAAATTTCCTATTTTTTCTAGGTCTTTACGGCTCTTCACTTCATGGCGAAATATGTCTTTTTTATTACATTTTGGTAACTTTTTGTGCCCCAAAATAATGTTTTTTCCATTTTTGCCTAGGGACTAGCACATTTTCAGCCCGGTTGCACACGTGTACAACTACTACAAAAAAACTCACATAGTTTTTAAACTATGTGAGTTTTTTGGCTTATTTCAATACTTTTTTCTTGATAAAGTATATTTCTCCTGCTACGACTACTAATACAATTGCTGCTAATGATATAATAAATGTTCTGTTATCTGTCAAACCGGTTGGTGGTGTAATATTTACTCTTGTCATATCATCATCTAATTCATATGGTTTATTCGGTGTTGCTGTTTTAGGGTCATAGTTACCTGGTGTTGCTCCATATATTTTTCTTGCTGTTTCTACTATTTCAACATGGTTACTTGCTCCAATACCATTTTCGTTACTTGCTAATAATTTACTTCCATAAATTTTTATACTTGTAGCTTCTCCTGCTTTTAACTCATTTCTTACGAATTGATCTGTTATTGATATTGTATAACCTTTATTAATATCTGCTTTAACTTCATCTGAAACTAATTTTTTAGTTATATCACCTTCTTGCCAAGCTGATAATTGGTCTGCTGTAACCTTGTTCCATCCAGCCGCACTATTGTTGTTTTCATCATATACTAAGTTATCATCCATGTAGTCTACTACTTTCTTGATTACTCTCTTCAATTCTTGGCCTGGAAGTTTTGTTCCATAGTAATAATAATCTGAATTTGTTGTATATTCATAATCTAATTCTGAATCATTCTTTATACTTACTGTATATTCAACTTCTAATGTAGCTCCTTGTAATAATTCATTATCGATTTCTGCAAGTACACTGCTTGGTAATGCTTTTACATATGGTAAAGCATTATCTGCTGTTTTTTCTATTTCACTCCAACTATCATATAATTCTGCATCTGGTATTGTTTTATATGGATTTCCGTTTATTAAAACTTGACCATTTGCTAATGTTACTTTAATATTTGAAATTCTCTTATTTGTTTCAAATTGTTGTCTTGGTCTTTCAATTATACCAAAGTCTTGATATGGGTTTACTGCATAGAATGTATCTGCTAATACTATTTTTCCATCTTTTATTACTACTATTTTTCCATTATCTAAGTTATACTCATCTTTGTAGTCTGTGTAAGATACTCTTTGGTTGAATCCTGAGTTTTCTTTTACTTCACTATATTCTACACCTACATCGAAATATGCTGTATCTGCTGTCATACTGTCACTTGTATTAATATTTCCATTGTATACTCCGTTTTGTTCTTGTTGTGTTCTCTTGTTTAAATCATCTGCTGCATCTGAATATCTCTTACCTTCATATGGAATTATCCAGTTGTAATTTCCTTTTCTTTCATCAGCTTGACCTAATTTTAATGCATTTTTAATTACATCTGATGAAATTATTGTTGATTTATATTCTCTTGGATCTATTGCTTTTCCATTTATTGTTGTATTTGAATCATAAGTATATCTTATTAAATATCTTCCTGGTAATACTCCTAAGAATTTGTATTCACCATTTGCATCTGTTGTTGTAGAAGCATCTTTTGTTTGTGTTGTTTCTACTCCATTTGCAATTGAGATTTCATACAATTTTACAACTTCTCCATTTTCATTTAATAATTCTACTTTTGCATTTGCGACTTTATTTTCTTTATCTTGGAATATACCGTCACCAATTCTTTCTTTACCTGTATTTGTCTTATCTCCATTTATGCTACTATCCTCAAATACTGTTCCTGATAATCCTCTTGTTGGTTCTGCTTCTTGAATACCAAGTACTAATGATGGTGCTGAATCTGTATCATCTTCAAATGTTGTCATATCTAGTGTTTTATTTTCTATTTCGTAATTTCTTCCATTTAATTTTGTTGCTGTTGTTGTTCCATCATTTTGTAATTTTATTTCTACACTTCCTGGGTTTGAGTCATCATCAATTGCTGCATATGCTTTTCCACTTGATATTGATGAGAATGCATTTATTTCTGAAACATTATTTAGTGTTGTTTGTTTTTGTATTAATGCTTTTACTGCATCATTATTTAGTTTGAACTTGATGTAAACATCTACATATTCTCCTGGTAGTATTTCTGTATTTGCAAGTGCTGTTGTATATGCTGCTTTATAAACATCACTTACTTTTGCCCTTCCATATTTGCTATCTCCCCATGTTGCACTTCCTGTTTTATTACCTTTACCATCAGCTATCCATGAATCTGCAACTTCATATCTTGCATCATAGTAGTTAGCTAATTCTTTTACTTTTGCATTTAATACTGTTGATTGGTTTTTAACTCTCATTTTATATGTTACATATAATTGCATTGAACCTGGTTTTAAATTTTCTAGTGCTAAGTCTGATTCATATATTCTTCTTGTATATATGTTCAATCCTCTGCTACTATAACTTCCTATTCCTGTTCCGAATTTTACTTCTACACCGAAATTATCTGTATTTTCTTCACTTGTTCTCTTTGCATACGTATATGTATTATTATAAACATTTTGACCATTATTTACTGCAATGTTCATTTCTGTTAAGTCAGAGCTTATTGCTAAGTCTGCTTGATCTCTTCTATGGATTCCTAGGTTAATTCCTGTTAATGTATCAGAACCTTTGTTTTTACATCTAGCATTCCAAGCTTCCTCTAATTTGAATCCTGTTTGACTCGTTGATGCAATTACTGCATATTCTGATTTAGCTGCTGGTGTTACTTTTAATTTTGTCTTATTATCATTGTAACTATATCCCCATTTATCTTTGTATGTTGAAACATGGTCTGCAAAGTCATAACTTAAGTCATATGTTTTTTGATCACTACTATTTCTTGCAGTATCTCTTGATACAGTTGTGAAATCTTCATTTACACTTGCTCTGTCTTTTCTATCGTTTCTTCCACTTGGAACTTCTGTTGCTTTTGATGTATTGTCATAATTATTAGCTAAATAATCTTTTATTGCTTTTATTGATGTAAATCTTAATCCATCATATTCAAATTCAACATGATATTTGCTTAAGTCATCAATCTTTAGATCTCCATTAGAAACTGTTAGATAATCCTTACTTGTATATACTTCTCCGTCTTTCTTTCTTGTTCCAAATCCATACCATCCGTCTGAATTTGTTGTTGTTTGTGCCACAACTTGGTCATCTTTGTATAGATATACTTTTAATCCTTCAATTAATGCATCTAAATCTTTGTCATATACATTATTTATTGAATTATCTTTTGAATTTGTCATTTCTTCCCATACATATCCTTCTATACGTATGTATTCTTGATGGTTTTTAATTGTTATTGTTGTTCCTGATTTTTTATCAATTGTTATCCATCCATCATTTGAAACTCCATTTCCTGAATATGTTACTTTATAGTTTTTGTAATTACCTGTATCTGCTAAATATCCATAATTTGGATTTGCAACTTCTTCTAGTTTGTATTTTATTACATCTTTTCCGTTGCTACTTATTAACAAGTTTTTGATTTTTAGTTCTGCCTTAATATCTGTTTCGAATCTTGTTGCCTCATCTATTTTTGATGTATATTCTATAACTGGATTATTTGTCATATCTGAAGTATCATCTATTGTTACTGTTCCTACTGCTTTTGTTGCCCAGCCATTAGAATCTTTTGTTACGTTATCTCCTGTTGCTTTTACTCTTAAATATTGTTTTTTATCTGATGAGCTTAATACGAATTCTACTCCTGGTAATACTTTGCTATCTACTCTATCATCTATTTTCTTAATATTTAATTCTCCTACTTGTGGTTCATTTACGATTTTTACTGGTGTTGTTTCTGATGGTTTTACTTCACTTTTTGTTGGAGAAGCTATTTTTGTATAACCATAGTTATTGTTATTAGCCTCTGTTACAGTGTATTTTCCACATAAAATATTTTTAATTAATATTTTACCTTCTGAATTTGTTACAATTGCTGTTCCTTTATCTAATGTAGAATTAAATTGTACTGTATAACCTGTAACACCATCTATTGTTGCTTTTACAACTTTATCTTTGCTGTATGAACCAGCACCTTCTTCAAATGTTATATCTTTTTCTACAGTTATTTTATCAATTGTTTTTCCGTCTTTTGATATTACCATACTCTTATTTGTATCTGTTCCAACTGATATTTTAAATTCTACATTTTTCATTGCAGTTGAATTAGTGTTTACTTTTTCAATCTCTAAATCACCTGTTGTTGTCCAAGGTCCAGTAATATCTACTTTATCTATTCTAGTTATTTTTTCCTCATAAGGTATTTTACCTGGTTCAACTATACTCATATGTTGTAATTGATTTTTATATACCATACAATAAGAGTCTGTACTCATTGGATGTGTACTATATATTTTTGTAGTTAATATCTCATCTGTTTTTGTTCTTTTTAATTGATAACTTCCACTAATAGTTACTTTTACAACTTGCTCTACGGTATTTGGAATTTTAATATAAAAGTCATTTCCCCATCCAAAGTTCATAAGTTCACCATTAGTTGTTGCATTTTTGCCATCTGAACCTTTATATGTTACAACTACAGAATGTGATGCTTTAGCATAACTAGATTCTACATTAAATGGTCCTATCTTATTTGTTTTGTCATCTACTTTAGTAATTGTAACATTATCTTTGTCTGTTTTATCTGTTAATTTTAATGTTGCATTTTTAAATTCTTCATCACTTATACTCCATGTACCTTTTCTTTTTATTTCTGTAGTTTCACTTTCTAATGTTGCTTCATGCCAATGTTGACTACAGAATCTGTCTAGACGATTTGTACAATTATATCTTTTTCCATCTGAGCCATATGCTCCTATACCAATCTCACTATGATTAGAACTACCAGTACCAATTATATATAATTTTCCTGGTTGTCTTAATCCTGGTTCAATCGTAAGTTGTTCTTCATAAGTTCTATTTGCTTGTACTGGGTTCATAGTTCCTACTAAACATACTGCAAGTACAGATACAAATAATGCTGCCTTTAATATTTTTCTATTTCTCCATATTAATATTGCTAATCCTACTAATACTACTAGTGTTCCTATTGTTATTCCTATTTTTCCTGCTAAACCTGTTGATACTCCTATTAATACTTGAGCTTGTGATGTATTATTATCGCTATTTTCGTCTTCAATTGCTTTATCATTACTGCTTATTCCTATTGTTGCTACATTTGTTGTTGTTCCTACATTATTAGCATTCATTGTTTTAGTTAATACTAATGTTACTTCTTTACTTTCTCCTGCTTGTATGTTTTGTCCTGATAAACTATTTGTATATAAGCTTCCATTCTTTTCATACCAATCACTATTTAATTCTGATTTAAATGTCATTCCATCTGGTAATTTGTCTACTATTTGTGCTGCTTTTCCTGCTAATTCTCCATTGTTTGTTACTAACATCTTGTATTCTACTATTACTGTTGCTCCATTCATTTGTTTTGAACGAATTTCTACTTTTGCAAATTGTTTATTATCATAGTCATATGTTTTTGTTTTTCCATCTTTTGTTTGCACTGTTATCTTGCTTATATATTTTTGGATTCCTAAATCAAATTTCTTATTTTCTACTAATCCAATATCTATATTTTCTAAATTTTCATTTGCTGTTAATGTATTTGTTAATCCTGCTGTCATTTTTTCTCCATTTATTGCTACATTCTTTGTTACAGCATCTGAATTCTTTGTTTCTATTACTCCCTCTTTTTGATATGCTGTTAATGAGTAATTATTTGTGTCATATAAGAATAATACTATATATTGTCCTTTTTCTACATTTTCGAAACTATATTTCCCTTCTGAATCTGTTTGTATTTTCTTTATTTGATTATTTTCTCTTACAAATTCATTTTTCTTTGCATTATATAACATTACTGTTATTCCACTTAATGTCTTTTCATCTGTTGTTCTTTTTCCATCTTCATTTTCATCTATCCATGCAGTTCCTGATATTGTTACTTTTTCTTCGGTTGGTGTACTTGGATTATTTGGATTACTTGGGTTATCTGGATTGCTTGGATTATCTGGATTACTTGGTTTATCTGGATTGCTTGGATTATCTGGATCTGTATTATTATCCTCATAATCATATTTCAATATTTTAGTTACTGCACTGGCATCTTTTTCTTTTATCCAATCACCTTTTGCTGTTAATGTATTAGTAATTTGTTTTGTATCTGTTATCATTCTAGCTTTTGCTTTTATTATCATTGTAACAGTCTTACCTTCTGGTATTTGTAATTGTAAATCAATATTTGGAGCATCTTCTTCATCATATCCTTCTGGTATGTCCAAATTTGATAAATCAATTGTTTCTTGAGATTCTGTATATGTCTGAGAATCAAATTTGAATCCATACTCATCTGTAATTGTTTCAAATTTCATATTAAATTTGTTATATGTTGCACTTATTGGCTCTAATTCTCTAGGGATAACATCTTGTATATCTACATTTGTATATGTTGCAAATCCTCCCCAAGTTTTTCCTATGTTTTTAATATTTACAGTATATGTTACCTCATCATCCATTTTTAATTCAGTTTTGTCTACTGACATATCTACATTTACTGCCTCTACATAACCTTTCATTCTTGCTTCATTTGAACCATATGTAGCTATACTATCTCCATATACTGTTGCAACACCATTCATTTCATATTCACGGCTCTTGCTCTCATCATAGTCCTTAAGCTCTCCCATAAGAACATAGTATTCTTCACCTTGAATGTACTTACCTTCATCATTTAGTTTTGTAACCGGTAATGATTCTATTGTGTGTGTCCAAATATTTCCACTTACATTTGTTTCTTCGTCATCATTAACAGTTACTTCATTTAAGTTGAAATATTCTGATGCTTCGAAAGCAACATTTATATTTTTTAATTCTTTGTCTGTTAAATTTACAATTGTTACTCCGAAAACCCATTCTCTTCTTGTTTTTCCTACTGCTGGTTGTACAAATACACTTATTTCTGCTTTTTTAACTGTATTATTAATAGTAAATTGATTTGCAGTTTGTCCATTTACTTGTACCGTATAATTTATCGCTGTTTGCTTTTCTTGTTCTCCATCTGCTAAATCTTTTACTTTTAACTCAATAAAATCTGTTTTTGTTTCTCCTGCTTTAACATCAAACTCTACTGTTACTTGTTTTTCTTTTTGTTCTACAAATTCATATCTCTTGCTGAATTCATAATAATTTTTATCTTCATGGTAAGTGAATCCATCATCATCTACTTTTTTTACATATACCATTTCATCTGGTACATTAACAATAACCTTTACTTTTTTATCAACATCTTCTGTATTTGAAACTTTAATATTTTGTTTTACAATTTGTTTTTCATAAACATTTCCATTATTTTGTATATTAACTTTTCCAACTGTTTCTGTAACATCAACTTTTACACCACTTTGTACTTGTGTAGTTTCTTCATTCTTAGCTACTGCTTGTACATTAAATTCTGGAACTATATTTACAACTTTATTTAAAAGTGTAACTTCTATTTCATTACTTTCTGTTGTTCCTGTCATTTCATTTGAATATGTTGTTTTTAATTTTTCAACTTTGTTTTCAATATCTTTAGCTACAGTAACTTTTAATGAGATTCTTATATTTGTTCCTTCAACAACCGCTAAATCTTCATAAGATGTTTGCTCTCCATCAATTTGTACACTAACAACTTTATTTCCATCTGCATTAGTTATTATTTTTGCTGATTTTACAGCTAATTCTTGGTTACTATACATTACTTGTGCATTTTCAACTGTAACATCTTCTACTTCTGATGGCATTTCTATATTTATTATAGGATTCTTAAACAAACTATTTTGTGGTCCACTTGTTTTTAATGTTTCTGTTAAAACAACTTCATTTGTTGTATTATTTACCCAACTGTTATTACTTAATGTTGTTTCTATTGTTGAAACTGCTTGTTTGATTTGTGTATTGCTTATTCCATTGCGTTCGTATTTTACTACATCTGATGAATTTTCTTCAATAGTATTTATTCCTTTTATAGAAACTTGTGTTTCTACAACATTGTTATCTATTTGTGCAGTTGATAATATAACTCTTGAGTTTTCAATTTCTATTATTCCTTCTTTTTCTACATTATTAATACGTAGATAAAATGTTGTTGTTCTATTTCTATATGTTATTTTAATTTTTCCGTTTTCATCTGCTTCTGTATCTTTATTTATTGTTAATACAGTTTTTCCTTCTTCATCAAGTATATCTATGCTTCCTTTTTCTCCTAGCATTTTTAATACTTCATTTTTATCTATTATTGAATCTGTATATAATGAATCTTCTGAAACTTCTTTAACTTCAATTTTTTGAGCAACATCTTTGTTACTTATCATTATTTTTGCAGTTTCTTTATATGATGTTTCATATTTATTTTCTGAATTTAAAGTATTTGCTTTTATGTAGCCATCATATAAATTATTTGCTTCATGTCCAATAGATATTACTCCATTAACATTCTCTTGTACTTCAAACTTTTGCTCAACTTTAGCACTAATTTTTGTTTCAGAATCATCTTTTAATGTTTCTTCTACATTAGCTTTTACATTGAGATTTCTTTTCTCATCTTTAGTATAGCATTCGCTTTTATAGATACAAATTATTTCGTATTCATCTCTTGCTTCTGAAACATTTTCTGTATAATCATTGTTTTCAGCTGTTATTTGAAGAATTCCTGTATTTGAATTATACTCATATTTAGCATCTTTTCCACCATTTGTTGCTTTAGTAGATTTTGTTATAACTTCAACTCTTGTTGGATTATAATTTCCTATCTTTGGTACTTCAATATTAACACTTGTTTTCTTAATAGGTGTATAATTTTCTCCTTCTTCAAAATTTATTCCTGTTTTTAAATTAAACTGTGCAAGTGTACCCTTGCTTCCTGTACTACTATTTTCAGTAGTAGTATCATAATTTTCATACTTGGTTAAATTAACTTCTGCAAATACTTTTGTTTTGTCTTTATTTACAATGTTTTGTACTGCATCTACAGCTTGAGATATAACCAACATGACTGAACTGTTTAATAATAATGTTATTAACATTAAAATACAACACACTTTTTTCCTCATTGTCTTTTCCTCCCATTTTTTC
>ENA-ORND01001668-ORND01001668.1-human-gut-metagenome-genome-assembly--contig:-NODE-1668-length-14688-cov-5.482266_pt1 | contig 14688 bp, 12 predicted proteins | sample MGYA00242111_ERZ509014 | MGnify/ENA primary metagenome ERZ509014 (study PRJEB26280, sample SAMEA2338694) | human gut metagenome | biome: human gut; feature: human-associated habitat; material: faeces... | reverse complement strand
AATATGGATGGCAAATAGCAAAGCGGACGCTCCCCGCCAAGGGGAACGTCCGCGCGTTTGCTGTCACCAGCGCCGCGACACCACGGCGCAGCTTGAAGGGCAAACTCTAGCTGAGAATCAACACAGAAAAAGAAATCTAAAATTCTGAAAGGAAAGTTTTTATGAGAAAAATTAAGTTCCTATCTATTTTGCTGGTGCTGTCGATGCTCTTGACGGTACCGGCTTTTGCTGTTTCCTTGGACTTTACGGACGTGCCGGAGAACGCAGTCTATGCGGAATCTGTTTCCTATCTCGCTGAAACAGGAATTCTGAGAGGAACGGCATCCGGCAGATTTGCGCCGGACGAGAGAATCACGGTCAGCCAATGGGCAACGATGCTCTGCCGTGCGCTGAACGAAGAACCAGAAGGTGCGTCCTGGCAGGAAGTAAGCACGAACGCTGTCCAGACCGCCGTTCGTAAAACGTGGCTGCAGCCGACTGCGATTGGAGACGAAGCCGGATTTATCTGCCGGGGCGAACTGTACCTGAGTGCCTTTGCGGCGATGAAGATTCCGCTCTATGACGCGACGCTTTACGGTTTGGACTGGCTGTCCGACAGTGAAAATGCTTTGCGTGTCGGAAAAGCACTAGGGCTTTGCGCTGAAAACAAGACTGCATCCGAACTCGTCACACGCGTCGAAGCCGTGCAGCTCCTTCATGCCGCCTTGACCAAAAACCTGACCGTCACGCCGCCCGATACGCCGGTCGCGGTGGAGAACCGGATGCAGTGCAATGCGAACAAGTTCTTGCTGGAAGTCCAGAAAGTACCGCAGCCGATCCTCGACGCTTTCAACAAAAACGGCTGGACATATGTCATCGACGGTAATTATACAGCGAACCTCGGTCAGCAGCTCGGCGTGAACTGCATCGGCGCGACTGTCTTTGGCGAGAACCGCATCTACGTTTCCGAGTCCGGCGCGACGCTGCATGAATTCGGACATTTTTACGATTCCCTGCTTGGCTTCCCGGAGGAACATGATCGCCTGTACGAGCTGGAAGCAGCAAATGCGCCGATGAGCGAACACGCAAAGAGCAGCAGCCTGGAGTATTTCGCGGAGTTCTTCGCATACTGGTGTTCCGGAAATCCTCGAACCCTGACGCTGCTCAAAGAGCTGACGCCAGAAACGTATGCGTATTTTGAAGGGCTGTCGGCAGCGTGGCTTTCTGAAAAACAGTAAATGCAAAATGACATCAAGTCTTTCTGATGCATTAGAGTAGATGACAATCATACGCAAAAGTTAACCCGCTGTGATCCATTTCGGGTTTGCGTATAATAATACTTTAGCGCAGGGGGATGCCCCTGCGCTAAAAAGTTATATGTCCTTTGTTGGTGTTAATTAGTTTGTCCTGACTGAAAAACCAGCGCTAGAGATATATGTATATGGTGTGAAAAAAACATACAGATTTCCAGACGAATCAGTACGTTTCCCGTGCAGGACTCCGCAGTACTTTGCGCCAGAGGATGCATCTTGGAAGAACGGGCCGCCGCTATCGCCGCTTTCACAAGAGCCGCTAGTAACCTTAACTTCTGTTAGACCGCTAATATTATCACGGTCATCGGCTAAAACGGTAACATTTCTTCGTTCAACAGAGCCATAGCCAAAACTGGAAGTTGTGCGGCTATAATACTTTATAATTGTACCAACTGCAGGTGAAGACAATGTGCCGGTAATAGAATACATGTTGTTAATGCTGTTACTGGTACTAAACGTATCCGTATTTGTGATCTTAATAATTTCAAAATCGCCAATGTCGCCATCATAATATCTATGGATGTAGACATTCCCAATCGTACTACCTGAACTCGATGCGTATTTTATGATATCATTAGGCGACTGACCACCATGCCCACAAGTAAGGATTACAGGAACGCCTCCATAGGAACCGCAGCAACTTAACGTCATGGAGCAGTTTGCAGTTATATTGGTAATTTTTGCACCACCACGGAGCGTTGCTATGGCATTCGTTACAGTGGCAGTAGTCGGTGCAATATTCTCAAACCGAATTGGAACATTGTGCTCGTCGGACAAAGCTGTTGCCAATGTTTCAGAACGCGTCGAGCTTAAAACACTGTCTTGGTATGAAATATCATCGAAATTCATACCTATAACGACATCGTTATTTGTTTCAGATACATAGTATTGCGTAATTGGATATCCGAGTTCTTCAAGTTCGTGTGCAGCTCCGGCGGCCGCGTCCATTAAATGATTATAAGAATAATCTACCTTTTCGAACGCAAGGCAGTCTGCATAATCGCCGACCCAATTGAGATATTTTGTTGTGTTATCAATGCCGGTGTTTGTGAGAGATAGTACAAGCTTATTTTCTTCTATCCGTGCACCAGCGAAATCATTTGGGAAGGTAATGTTTCCTACGGCATCATGTCCGAATGATTCGTTTAAAAGTTCATTAGCTGCAACCGCGTCTTCCTGCAGCAGCATTAGCTGTTCATATGTATTGTCGATAATTACGCCCTGCGCAGTGGCAAACAATGAAAACGATGTAATTGTTGCCATTACAAGGGTTAGAAAGCGAAGAGTTGTATGTTTTCTTCGGCTCATTATTAAACTCCTCCTTGCTGTAATTGTGGTGAACTGTCTATTCCATCTCCACGCACGTCGTAGTATATATTATTTCAGAGACTAGCACGCGGACATCAAAAGCCTCGCTCAAGCTCTTCGCGAGTTTAGAAGCTTCTGCACTCTCGCATTTGAAGAGCCCGATCGATACCGCATTTTCTGTTTCAGATACAGCAGATGATGTTACTTCATACCCATCTTCTTTCAATTTTTCCACAATTGGATCTAGTTTTTCACTCAGTTCATTGTACGAATACTTGACTTTTTTGAAAGTTAGACACGAAGAATATTCGCCTGCCCAGTTTCGATACTTTTCAGTTGCTTCTTCGCTTGTGTTTGTAAGAAGCAGCACCAAGTGTCCACCGTCAATGTAGGCTCCTGCATAATCCTCCGGAAAAATGATTGTGCCATTTGCCGTTTGTCCGAACGCTTGATTCAAGCATTCGTTTGCGGCAACGGCATTCTCCTGAATATTCTCTTCGACTGGTTTTCCTTTGGACAGCTTCAAAGTGACTAACACACCAATCACTACGCAAATACAAATGAAACCTATCCACAGTAAGCCTGCGGCACGCTTTTTTGTATCCCTGTTCGAGGGATTGCTTGGCGGCATATGCTTCATTTTTGCTGACGCTCCTTTTTACTTGTCGGTTAACAAACAATACTTAAGACCGCTGCGGATAGACAAATCACATTACCATTTTCCTCCTGCCCACTTGAGTTTCAATAAGGATGCACTGCAAAGGCAATTTCAGAAAACATATTGCTTGCTTTATGCCGTATCACGCATTGAACGCATATCATTCGGGGATGTATGCAACTGCGTGATTGCCTGTGCTAGTGCCAATATTGACGTACAAATATTCAAATCAGACTAAGGATGAGCCCTTTATTATATTTATGTCTCAATTACTCATAATGGGGACAAGTGATTCGCAAAAAATACTTAATCTTTTGCAGATGGCTTTTCTGACGACCTACAGAGCAAAAACGCTTTTGCTCCCGCCAGAACTATTTTGCATGCACTGCTATCCCAGCGCCCCATTTATATGTGTCAAACCAAACTCTTCGCCCGATAAACCTGACGGTTTCGGTTACAACGCCTTGCTTGGCATCTGCGTATTGTACGTCGAAGATCAGGTAGAATGTTTGTCCTTCCCACCTGGCGCTTTGCGTTCCACAGATGGCTTTTGCGCAGAGAATATCGTCTTTGTTTCTTAATCGGCTGGTATATTTCTGCGCCAGCTCTTTACCGTATTTGTTAAAAACAAATGTGGCATATCCACCGCCGCAGACCCCAGCGTCCCATTCAACGGGAAGCATTCGTATGTAAGTAATACCGGCGAGAATGACGCCGCACATCATCGCAGCTGCAACGCATATCGCAGCTCGTTTGTTGAATGCTTCACCTTTGAACATATTTCGTATTTTCCTCCAGATTATAAAGCGCTATGGCAGTCCCCAAATGCGTGTCACATGGGGACTGCCATGAGAGTCATTGCTTAGTGAACACTGAATTCCGTATCTGTCATAGCCAGATTTATATATTGCCTAGCGAATACCTGATATGTGCCAAAAGGAGCGTTTACGGCATGAGGCCCAGACTCCATAGTTCATTTTTGGGGTTATTTGCTTCGTAATGCGTCGATTGTTGAGATCACAACAAGAATGAAAGAAATATGGAGAAGTATGCGAGAGGTTGCCGAACCTCTTGGTGGAATCACTCCAGCATCAGATAAAACCAAACAGACCAAAATCCCAGTCGCAACTAACAATTGAACATAAAGAAGCCATTTTCTCATTATCCCAGATTAACTCCAACTTACTATTTCAATTACATCTTGACCAACAGCTGCAGTATAGAGTTTGACTGTAAAGTCTGTGTTATGATCTTTATAGTAGGAAAGGGGACAAAAGTCACCAGAGTAGCCTCGAATACTTCGCGGAGTTCTTCGCGTACTGGTGTTCCGGCAATACACGGACACTGGCGCAGCTCAAGGAACTGATGCCGAAAACGTATGCGTATTTTGAAGGCTTATCTACAGCAGGGCTTTCGTGAAAAATAGTAAAATATGAAAGGGTTCTGAGGCTGATGAACTCGCTACTCAAATGCAATTATAAGCAAGCCCCAACTTGCAGTGATTGCATTTCCGGATCATGTATGCATAGTATTTTAGCGCAGGGAGGATACCTCCTGCGCTTAAATGCGATAATGTTTACAATTTAATGTATTTGGATGTATTCAGATCGTACATCTCCTTGTATAGACTGCTTGGATTATTTAAAAGCTCATTCGGAGTTCCGGATTCTACCACATGCCCTTTGTTTAGGCAAATAATTTTTGACATTCTATAAGTAAAAGTTATACGATGAGAAATAACGATCATTGTATTCGTTGTTTGCGAAAGAAGGTCTTCATAAAACCTATTCTCCACAAATGGGTCAAGACTGCTTGTCGGTTCATCAAACACAAGAAATATCTGTTCCTTGAGATACGCTCTTGCAAGAGCTAATCGTTGAGTCTCTCCTCCCGAAAACTCTATCCCTCCTTCATAGAGCTGATTAGTAATGGGTGTATCAAGGCCTTGAGGAAAGGACATTATCTTTCCAAGAAGTCCAACTCTTTCCAATGCAGCCATTATCTTCTCATCTGAGATTTCTTCACCAAGTGTAAGATTTTCCCTAATAGAAAAGGCGTAGACTGGGTAATCCTGAAAGAGGACAGAGACAGTTTTTCTTAAAGAACTAAGATCATACTCACGAATATCAACCCCGTTTATCAAAATCATCCCGTCAGATGGATCATATAGCCGAAGAAGCAACTTAATAATTGTTGTTTTTCCTGCACCATTCTTTCCAACAATGGCCACCTGTTCTCCCTTGTATATCATGAAACTGACGTTATCCAAGGCATTCCCATCGACATTTGGGTATCTGAAAGATACGTTTCTAAACTCAACCAAATCAATAGAAATTAGTTGCCTTCTCCCACATACGACGTTGGAGGCTGTTTCCATAAATGATAGATAGTCCTTGATGTAGAGATCGTTCGTGGATAGAGAGACAAAATTGGAAATTATCTGAGAAAAGGCGCTTTTTAGCCGATTATATGCGCTCAATGAGACAACAAAGTCATCATACCAGATCCGCTGCCAGACAACTTCAAGTGAAAAATAGAGCATAGTGGCAAAACTTTCAATGGCAGACAGAATTGCGATAATAAGGTTCTTTGTAGAAACTTTTTGATTCGTGGAATATGTATCGCTCAACACCTTTTCTGTAACCTTCTGCTTTTTTGTAAAGATAAACCGCATAATATCATTTGCCCGAATATCGCGCATGAATTCTGGAATGTAAAATAGTCTGTACAAATAGTTTAGCTTCCGGTTATGCTGATTCATAAATTTCTGATACTTGTAATTATCTAACTGAATCAAGTTGTTAATATAAGTTTGCAACGCACAGACAGTCAGGAATACCAACAGAACGACAGGCGAAATCCAAGACAACACATAGACAACCAGTCCAATCTGAAGGAGTGACGAAATAAACGATAGAAGAATATCGAAGGCTCCCTGAACAATTGCGCAGCAACGTTCAAAGGCAATCGTATACTTATCATAAGCGTCCGGCTGGTCAAAATATTCCAAATCCAGGTTAATGCTTTTTTGCAGAAAATTATCAACGATCTTTGCATTGATTTTCTCCCGGAGCCAAGACAGCTTTGGGCTTAAAAATCTGTCAATTAGTGAATTAATTGTCGACACAAAGAACGAAAGGCTCAATATAATCAATACCGTTTTCAAATTCTTAGTAGCGATTGCGTTAAGCAGCATTTTAGGTAACAAAAGTGAAAACGCTGATGAGGCAGAGGACAAAATCAGCTGAAAAATGCGAAGCACAAGATAAAGCTTGCTCAGCTTTATACCATAACTTAGTATTTTTAAATATCTCTGTATCATACGCTTAACTCCCCAATCATAATACGCCCTATCCTTTATTGCATATTTACATATATAAACATATTTTACTCACGTTCAACAGCTTTTTCTTCAAAGTGTTCTATGGCCTTCAGCAGAACCGTATCCTGCCCGGCAAGCGCGTCGGAGACGGTCTGTTCACACCAGATATCCGGCTGCACGCCATTGTTGCAGACCGGCGTTCCGTCTTCCATGACGCAGTTGTAGGTCGACACGGCGAAACGGAAGCCTCCGGGAAGCTCCTTTAATAAGAGCTGTCCGGTGCCGCCCGCGGTATTCGTGCCGATGAGGGTCACATTGGGCGCACCCTTCGCGAAAACAGCAAAGTCGTCTCCGGCGGAGGCGCAGTTCCAATCCGTTAAGACAGCGACGGGCTGCGTGCAGAGGCGCACAGCGGGCACTTCCGCTTCTGCCGCTTCGGTCTCGTTCGCATATTCGGGCGCGGACAGGCTCTTGTCGTAGGGAACAACATACCGGTGCGCGTACATATCCAGTCCGCCCTGATAATACTGTTCCAGCTCGGAACCGGGTTCGAGCGCTTCAAATAAGTCCTTCATACCGAGTGCATTCGTGACCTGCGTCGGGTCGACATACTGCTTGTAGACCGTCCTCGTGCCCATATCCTCCGGCGCGGCAAAATGCCGCAGAACCGCAAACGCGTTGCCGTCGCTCCCACCGCTGTTTCCGCGAACATCCAGAATGTAGGCCGTCGCTTTCTCACGCGTTTCGTCAATCCACGCGGCAAATTCCTCCGGCAGGGCAGGGTTAGCAAAGGACGTGATCTCTGCCACATAGATCGTATCCGCGACGACATAGCTCCTGAAAGAGTCATGGGCGGTCACATCGCGCTTCAGCTCCATGCTGAGATCATCCGGCAGCTGTTCTCGTTTCTCGGCGTACTCCGCATAGGACAACGTGACGTTGAACGCCGCTCCGTCCGGGGTCAGGCCGGAGACGGTCAGCTCCTTTGCCGCCTCGCGCAGGAGCATTTTCTCAGCGAGCTTTTCCTCCCGCCTTCCGTGCGTGAAGCAGCCCAAATAGCGGCCATATTCCTGCTCTAAATACTCGCCCGTCGGAAGCCCATTGATCTCCGTGACCGTCGAGCCGAGCGGGATTTTGGCAAGCGTGCTGCGCGGCGCGGCGCTCAGGACGAAGGCGTCTTCCATGTACCGAAGCGAAATGGGCGAGACCCAGAATCCGCGTCCGGTGCGCAAGGCGGTCTGAAAGTCTTTATCAAGACAGCCCAACTGCGTATGTCCGTCGCGAAGGAGCGCGGTAAACGCGCTCAGCTCGTTATAATACGCGTATAAGCTGTCGGCTTCCAGCACGCGCCCAATGGCGGCCTGATATTCTGCGTCCCAATCCAGCTCGGGAACCTGATCCCACATGCCGTAATACGTTTTTGCCGTCTCCCAGATGACGGACAGACCATATACCTTTTCCTCGGCGGACAAAAAATCGCTGTCGGAAAGCACCCGGTGCTTTCCGGTGCTTTTTTGCGCGTAGAAAATGCCCGCGAGCAAAAGCAGCACCGCAAGAACAGTGATGATGACCTTCTTCTTTTTTGTCATGGCACTCACCTCAAAATAACTATATATACAATATACAGGAGGCCGTAAGGACTCCTGTATATTGTAACAGCAACAGCATCCATTTAATTCATAATATCATCCAATAATAGGGCAGAGTGTGTCCGTTGATGTATGGCATATTACTCCGACAACATCACCGCAATCAGTTCTCAGCGGATGGCATGTATCAAAGTTGGGATCCACCGGGGGAACGTCACAAAGAGTATCCGGGGAATCGCACGAAGAGTCAACTGGGCATATGGCATTCTCAATGCAGAACCCATCTCCACAAAATCCATCCGGGCAAAAAACGTTCGGGCAGGCTACATTAGCGCATGCTCCATTAAGAACGTTTGGTTCTGCACCATTACGTTTTGCTAGTACACTAAATGACATTTGAAGTACTCCTTTCAATAGCGATGTATGAATGCTGCTGCGCATTATTCAAATTTACGGACAATATGCGCTTGATATATTTTTTTAATTTCGTTACATGAATGTAAATTGTAGTAACTCTGTGGGCACTTTTTTCCTAAACATAAAGGCAATATCTCACAATGTAAGCACTCGTCCTGCAATCTATAACATGTCCAATTTGAAAAATTGCTCGGATAAAGCTGATAATTTCCGCTTTCATATAGTTTTCCGACAATGTTTCGATCACTATCAATACTGACGGTACATTTTCTAAGCGTGCCGTCAAAATCAATTACCAGAGAATTGTCTGTTCCTGCATAGCAAGACAATCCACCAAAGGAAGAAATCATATCAATAGTTGCTTTGTCCTGAAGACTGTACTTTCTCGCAATTTTAGCGAGCAGAACAATCTGCTCACCTTGATCTTCACATAGTCCCATCTTATGAACTCGCTCTCCACCTAAGTTTTTAGCGCATTCGTAATGTACAGAGAAGCGATTGTCTCCTCCAAATTCTTCTGAAATATATGAATAGAAGTCATCTGCCAGCGATACGCTTTCTGGAGTGAAATTTGTTCTTATCGAAACTGCAAAGTCCAATTCAGAGTCTCGTGCTGCCTTCAAATTTTCTATAATCCGAGACCAACTGCCTCTACCATTAGCAACAACTCTGGTCTTATTATGATTGTCTTCTGTTCCGTCTACAGTAATTTGATAAGAAGTAATTTTACAGTCTACCAGTTCGCGAAAACGGTCGGGTGTCAATAAATATCCATTCGTCGTCATTGATGCAGAGTACGGGACTTTTTCTGGCAAGGTCGTTAATAATTTTTTTGAGAACTTTACTATAGCGTCATGTTCTAGCGTCGGTTCTCCACCAAAAAAAGAAATATGCAAGCCATCGTATTTCTTCATTTCGAGTTGTTTTTTGATGAAGACAATAATAGCATCATATATTTCATCTCGCATTGTTTTACATTCGTGTTCCTCATAGCAATACGGACATCTAAAATTGCATTGCCGTGTTACAATCAAAATCAATTTTAGATATATCGGCCGACTATTTTTTTCATAATACCCCACTAACTGATGCTCTCGCACATTTTCCTCAACTAGCATACCTTGCTCTATTAATGCCTTGTGGAAATTAGAATTCATATCCGGTTCAAATGAATGATAATCAGAAATACTGTCAATAAAGGCTGCTTCTTCGCCTGAAACGCTTATTGCTGTTTGATATAATGTGTTGTGGAGCAAATAGAATCCGTCTGCTTTGACGACATTTGCAAATTGTGAAAGCTTCATTTTCTTAAAAACTCCCCTTATAATGTTCTGTATCGCGCATTGCGCGAATATCGTTCGGATATGTGTGCATATGCATGATTGCCTGTGCCAGTGCAAATATTTGCGTACAAACATTTGAATCTGTTTAGGAATGTTCCCTTTACTATAATTATGTCTCAATCGCGCGAAATGGGGACACGTCATCTGTAAAAGAAATTGAATTATTGGGGGCGCTTTTCTGGCGACTCACAGCATAAAAACGCTTTTGTTGCATCCAAAACTACTTCGTGTTCACTTCGATTCCGTTTCCCCATTTATAAGTGTCAATCCAAACTCTTCGCCCGATAAACCTGACGGTTTCGGTTACAACGCCTTGCTTGGCGTCTGCATATTGTATGTCGAAGATCAGGTAGAATGTTTGTCCTTCCCACCTGGCGCTTTGCGTTCCACAGATGGCTTTTGCGCAGAGAATATCGTCTTTGTTTCTTAATCGGCTGGTATATTTCTGCGCCAGCTCTTTACCGTATTTGTTAAAAACAAATGTGGCATACCCACCGCTTCAGCCCCAGAATCCCATTCAATAGGGACCATTTGTATAAAGCAAATGGTCCCTATGTGAAGTGAAATAATGGTGATATCTTCCTTCTCAAAGGTCTAAACTATAAAAGTGGTGAAAAAGCACTCTGTTGTTGTGCGCTTATGAACGGAGAAAGCTATATCTTTACAGTGACAATATCGAAATACAAATACCGTTTCTCCTCTTCGAGAACCAGCTGCATTGCCTCCACATACGCACGATCCAGGAGCAGCTTTTCGTGGAACGCCCGCTCGCGCCAGAAGCGGATACCGAGCGCGGGGAATTCATACTCGGTGCTGAGCTGCTCGTCCGGCTCGTCATGGATGCAGGGACCGATCTGCTTCATAAACCGGATAACGTCCTCTGCCGGCGTGTTGAACACATCCAAACCATAGAGGGAAACCTTCACATCGTCGCGCAGTCCCCAATTCACCGAAATTTCGATTGCCTTCCCGTTTTGATAACGAACCATGGAGAAGTAGATATCTTCCATGTATCGAAGTGTCTGAAAACTTGGGTCACGTTCCCGATCCTCCGAGATCTGAATGCCGCGTTTGGAAACGATCTTCAAATCTGTCAAATCGCGCTGGACTGCGGCAAGAATTTCCTCGGGGGACATGCCGAGCTTCAAAGAGCCAATTCCCTCATGCGGCGTGACGATGTAGCTATTCATTTTGATGCTCCTTTAGTTAATTCCGAATAATGATTCGTACTGAAACAGACAAATAATCACTTCATCGTAGTACTTTTGCTGGAGATTTCCTGCAATGCCTTCACAATCATTTTCGGATTGCAGATCATCGACCTCCTTTTGCAGCGCGGCCTGGTATTGACCTCTACTGAGCAATTCGCTCGACTCTTTGACATATGTAGCACTGCCATAACTCCCCGTATTCCAGTGATCTTCCGCCATCATTCTGATGCAGTAAGCCGTATTTGAATTGAAGCCATTATCTTTTAATGCTTTAGCTGGGACAAAATGATGTCGATGTCCACCGTTTGCAGAGAAACTTTCGTATGGTTTTGCTTCAAAATTGTATCGAGTGTAGTTATCCTCATCCTTATTATCTTTATTGTGTGTAATGCCATTATCAACAATTTTAATGTTGTATTCAAACTTTTCTTTGACGCCCCATTTTGCAACGTGCCAAGTATATACCGTCCCGTTGGTTACTGCAGTTTTGCTGAAAGATTCGGAGTCTTTTCTAACCCATCTGGTTGTACCAAGGTAATATCGAGTAATTGTACCCGTAATCGAATCCAATGGATTATCAGAATCAACCATCGCTACTTTAACAGAAAATGCACTCGGAGAAACCACACCGAAAATATACCATATATCAACGACATCGCCAAGCAGATTTCGCTGAACGTTAATTGTACCGTTATCAATAAAGCCGTTCCCGCTTTCTAAAGGTAGCTGTAAGTTGTACTTTTCAGTAAGTGTATTAACTTCCATAGAGGAAATACTGTCAAATCCGAACGCTTCTCGTGCATATGTTGCAGTCGTTTCGTACTGACAATTACGAATTTCTTCTTGAGCCTGATAGAGCTCATCAATCTCGCCTGTTGAGATTAAAAAGTTTACAATTTCAGCATTGGACATTGCCTCGGGAACAGACATCTCTTCTAGCAAATGGTCTGATACTTCTGTGGCATAAGCAGATATGGTCATAGAAAGCAAGATTGCTACGACCAGAATAGTTGACAGAATCTTTTTCATAAAACTCTCCTTTTCAAATATACATTTTGGTAAGTGAACGGGCAGCGTCCTGTTTTCATCCCCTGTTACTATATATTTTCCGCTTGGTTTATGGCAGCCAACCATAGGCGTAGGACATCTCGTTTCCTAAACTTTGAAATAGCCGCTTCCTATTTCTGTGGATTGACCGATGTAATATGCTGTTGATATTCCTCCCCCCCGTGTTTCATTTTCAATAAGTTTGCACTGCGACGGTTTCTTCGAGAATATAGGAAGCTTAACTGATTACTTGATGCCATCGTTAGTGCAAATATTGACGTACTATTTTTTAGTTGGGCCAGAAATTAACCCTTTTACTATACTTATGTCTCAATATCGCGAAATGGGGACACACAATTTGAAAAAATTTTTTACAGGCGGTCTGATGACGTTTCCGGCATAAAAAACGGACAATTGCTGTTGCTTAGCAATTGTCCGTTTCTTGATTTAAGCCTAATGTCCCAAAGGGGGATTTATAAGGTGATAGTTTTGGTTGTATGTGTTCTTGAATCGCTGCCGCTTCCATCAGAGGCATAGAACGTAACGACCGCATAATAGGATCTGCCAGAAACGCCCGTATATGAGACGGATGCTGTTTTGCGACCAGTGTTGCTTCCCATAAGATACTCATACCCTTTTGTCGTATAGGAATATGTAGCAACGTTTGTTCCACTGGAGCTATAGATTTTAACCGTTTTAATGCCGATTGTTTTCATTTCGTCGGTTCCAACGATTGTACAGTCCACGGTTACTTCGTTGTCAGAAGAATAAATCACTGCATTGTATGCGGAAATATACTCACTGGCGCGAAGTGTTGCGGCCAAAGCGAACGATGTAAATAAAGAGCAGATCAAAATGAAGGAAATTGCTGAAGTCAATACTCGTTTGCGCATATTACTCTCCTTGTATTATAAAGTAGTAGTTTTAGAGCCCATTTCCAAGGGCTGTGCTACACTGTAAGGGATGCTGTGGATTGGTTTCAGTCTCCTACTGCAAGACGGTTCACGATAGGCTCCAACCACAGCCCTTTACAGTATTGTTAATCAGTTAGATACCGCCAGACGGTTTATGTGGAACAAGGTTACAAGAGTAAAGTGTCCTGTGGATCCAGCATCAAATAAACACATCGGAGGTATTTCATTATGATTTGTGTGGGAATCGATGTTGCCAAGGACAAGCATGACTGCTTTATCCTCAACTCGGAAGGTGAAGTTCTGGCAGATGTATTCACCATCCCAAACAACGCGGAGGGCTTTGACCGGCTTCTGCAAACTATTCGCCGCTGCGCCCGCCCGGAAGATAAAATGAAAGTAGGACTTGAGGCTACCGGACACTACAGCTACAACATCCTCGGATTTTTGCTTAACGAAGGTCTGCCAACCTACCTTATCAATCCGCTGCACACCAACCTCTACCGGAAAAGTCTGAGCCTTCGTAAAACCAAGACCGACCGTATCGATGCGCGAACCATTGCAGCCATGCTCATGTCTGATGTGGACCTCAAGCCCTACACAGACACAGCATACCACAACGAGGAACTAAAGTCACTCACAAGATACCGGTTTGATAAAGTTTGTGAACGGGCAAAGCTGAAGCAGTCGGTTTCCCGGCTGGTCACGATTTTGTTCCCTGAACTGGAAAAACTGGTTCCGACACTTCACATGGCATCTGTTTACGCACTTCTCAGCGAGTTTCCCGGTGCTAAGCAGGTTGCCGGAGCGCACCTGACGCATTTGAAAGCAGTCTTATACGACGCCTCCAGAGGCCGCTACGGGCGAGATATGGCAACAACACTTCGGGAGGCAGCCCGATGCTCTGTCGGCTCTGTTATGCCGGCCAAGTCTCTGGAATTGCAGCATACGATCCGACTGATCCGCGAACTGGATGCCGAAATCGAGGACATCGAGACCGCTATCCAATCCATGATGGATGAAATACAGTCCCCCATTACAACGATCCCGGGTATTGGCGTTCGTATGGGCGCTATGATCCTTGCCGAAATAGGTGACTTCTCCCGCTTCGATTCACCGGATAAGATCCTCGCATACGCCGGGATGTCGCCATCTACTTACCAGTCCGGGCAGCTTTCATTGTCCGGAACCTACTCACACATGGAGAAACGAGGCTCTCGCTATCTGCGCTACGCGCTTTACAACGCCACCAAATACGTTTGTCTTTGGAACCCAACCTTCGCCGCTTACCTGGCCAAGAAGCGAGCCGAGGGAAAACACTACAATGTTGCGCTCTCTCATGCAGCAAAGAAATTGGTGCGTTTGATTTACGCTATAGAAAAATCCCAGAAACCATATTGTAGCGCCGCATAACGGCTTTCCCTTCATATGCTCAGTTGGGCGTCCAACCGGACGTCTGCTTTGCTATACTCTTTTTGAACCGTCTACATTTTTTCACCCATCCGTCATTTTAGGCTTGACATCTAATAGTTAGTCTATCGATTGTATGATTTTAATGATTTCATCATAAGTTTCAACGCCCGCGATGCT
>ENA-ORND01001667-ORND01001667.1-human-gut-metagenome-genome-assembly--contig:-NODE-1667-length-14689-cov-2.897021_pt1 | contig 14689 bp, 10 predicted proteins | sample MGYA00242111_ERZ509014 | MGnify/ENA primary metagenome ERZ509014 (study PRJEB26280, sample SAMEA2338694) | human gut metagenome | biome: human gut; feature: human-associated habitat; material: faeces... | reverse complement strand
CCGTATTTAGCCTGCCGAGATTGGTCAGCCCAATGAAAATCCAGACAATAATCAGAACACCAATGACGAGCGCCCACACCCAGTTTCCAATATGTAACACACCATCCGCTGCAAGTGCGCCGTCATAGATCATGATCGCCGTCCATCCAACAAGCTGCAACACATTTAATACGGCAAAAAGAAGGCTTCCCTTCTCGCCGAAGCTCATTTTTACAGTTTCCATGGCGCTTTTGCGCTCTTTCGCTCCGATCATTCCTGCCGCAAACATCATAAGACCGCCGAGCAGATGTCCGAGCAGGATTGCTGCCATTGCTTTTCCAAAACCAAGCGGTGCAAAATAAGTACCTGTCAGTATTTCCGCCAGAGATACGCCTGCGCCAAACCAGATTAGTCCGTTTGAAAAAACGGAAGTTCTCTTTTTATTCATCCTTTGTACTCTCCTTCGACTGCAAATGCATGGTTCATGGGACCGCTTCCTTTTCCAAGGTCAAGCATGGCGGCAAGTGCACCGGAAATATAATTTTTTGCATACTTCACGGACGTTTCAAGATCTCTTCCTTTTGCAAGGTTTGATGCAATCGCAGAAGAAAGCGTACAGCCTGTCCCGTGTGTATTTGGATTGTCAATCCTCTTTCCCTCAAACCATACCGGCTCTTTACCCTTCTGGTAGAGCAGGTCATTGGCATCATTTAACTGATGACCACCTTTTAATAAAACGGCACAGCCCAATGTGTCACAAATAATTTCTGCTGCTTTTTCCATATCTGCATCGGTCTTGATCTGCATTTCGGAAAGCACTTCCGCTTCCGGAATATTTGGCGTAATCACCGTTGCAAGCGGTAATAATTTACTTTTCAATGTGCTGATGGCATCCTCACTGATCAGTCTTGCCCCACTGGTTGCCACCATGACAGGATCTACGACAATATTTTTTGCGTGATACTCTGTCAGTTTGTCCGCAATCGTCTCTATCAGTTCACTGGATGAGACCATTCCGGTCTTTACTGCATCCGGATAAATATCCGTAAAAATACTGTCCAGCTGCTCTGCCAAAAATTTTGGAGTTACTTCCATAATATCTGTTACGCCGGTCGTATTCTGGGCAGTCAAAGCCGTGACCGCACTCATCGCGTATACGCAGTTGGCGGTCATTGTCTTAATATCTGCCTGGATGCCGGCGCCTCCACTGGAATCACTTCCAGCGATTGTTAATGCTGTGTTCATACATTTGTCTCCTTTGCATTAATTTTGTATAGCGACCTAAGGTGGTGCCCCCAATCTGCCGCTGAATTGTTCAGATGAATCATTTTCTGATACGGGCTTCGGCTTGTCCTGAAATACCTTGTTCAAAAAAAGAATCCTCTGAAATTTATATAAGAAAGACTTTTTTATGTCCTATCTTATTCATGTTTTTTTACTACCATATTCACTTTTTGCAACAGTTCTTTCGTTCCCTCTTCGATGTCTTCACATGCGAAGATTCCACTTACAACTGCTGCTCCTGCAATTTCGCATCCTTTTAATTTCAGGATGTTATCGTGGTTGATGCCGCCAATTGCGACTACGGGGATGGTGACGCTCTGGCAGATTTCCTGCAGCAAGGTTAGTTCCATCGGCTTTGCATCAGTCTTGGTGCTGCTGCCAAATACGGCTCCGCTTCCTAAGTAATCTGCACCGGCTCTTTCTGCTGCCTGTGCCTGCTCTACGGTTTTCGCAGTCACTCCGATGATTTTATCTGTTCCAAGAATTTTTCTTGCACGGGTCAGCTCCATATCGGACTGTCCCACATGCACGCCATCGGCTCCTATCCTTTCTGCCAGTTCCACATTATCATTGATGATCAATGGTACCCTATAACGGTGGCAGAGTTCCAAAAGGCTTCTGCCTTCTGCCTCAAATTCCGGCTCGGATAATTCTTTTTCCCGAAGCTGCACTAAAGTAACTCCGCCCTTTAATGCTTTTTCTACCTGCTCATATAAGGTCTCTCCCTTAAGCCAGCTACGGTCGGTAACGGCATAAAGAAGAAGCTGTTCTCTTGTAATATTCATATGTGATTTCTCCTCACTACCCGCAAAAACAAAAGTGCAGGACCTCTGTAAAAAAGATTCCTGCACACTAAGTAATCGCACCTGCGTTTCGTTATCTCCCTACGTTGGCATTATCCAAATCAGGTTCTGGGTTAAAGCTTCTGCTTACTCTCAGCCCGCCTGTGCGAGCACCCCATTTTTCAACGATTTTCATTATACACATTCCCCACAAAAAAGCAAGCTATGTTTTCCATAAAATACCTTGAAAACCACAAAAAAATGGCTTAGAATTAGTTTAGCTTATTATATCATTGTACGAAAGAGAAGGATTAAGAATATCTATGAATTATGATGAAAATGTTTTTAAAGCCAAGGCCAATATCAAAGCCCGCAGAATCTGGCTTGTATTTTCCCTGCTACTGACCGCTAACTATGGTGCCGATATGTCCAACGGTCTCTATCCATCGAAGCAGTATCTCTATTTTGTTCTGCTCTGCTGGATTCCATTTTTTATTGGAGAATTATTTCTAAAAATCAAAGGCAAAACTACTGACATCTATCGCTATATACTGGTGCTTGGTTACGGTATCTTTTATACTTATCTTTTATGTACCACAGCATCCCCAATTGCATTTACCTACATTCTGCCGGTAACCAGTCTTTTAATTATTTTTAAAGACCGAAAATTCATGCTGCAGTGCGGTATTGCAAATACTATCAGCGTAGTGATCAGTATTATTTACCGCTATATGGTATTAAGCTGCACCACTGCTACTGATGTAAAGAATTATCAGCTGCAGATATCCTGCCTGATTCTGTGTTATATCTGTTATATCATGTCCATCCGCCATTTAAATGAGGCTGACGGTGCACTGACAGACAGTATCAAGGATGATTTACATCGTGTGGTAAATACCGTAGAAAAGGTGAAAACTGCCAGCAATAACGTTATGGACGGTATCACCGTTGTCCGGGAACTGGCTAATGAAAATAAACATGGTTCTGACGTTGTCTTAAAAGGAATGAACGATCTGACCAACAACAATCAGGAATTACAGAACCGTACGACTTCTTCCCTTGATATGACAACTGACATCAATTCTCAGGTAGAACATGTCGGCTCCATGATTCAGGAAATGGTTTCTCTTACCAATGAATCTATTCATCATGCACAGGTCAGTTCTGCTGACTTAGAGAGTCTTGTTACAACTGCAGGAACCATGTCCAGACTTTCCAATGAAGTAGAACAGGTTCTGACAGAATTTACCTCTGAATTTGAAAAAGTAAAATCCGAAACCGGAACCATCGACAATATCTCCGGTCAGACCAATCTCCTTGCCTTAAATGCTTCCATTGAAGCTGCAAGAGCCGGAGAAGCAGGAAAAGGATTTGCTGTTGTTGCTGAGGAAATCCGTACCTTGAGCACTGAAACCAAGGCTTCTTCCAAACAGATCCAGGATGCGCTGATGCGTTTGGATGAAATCTCCGGCAAAATGACAAAATCCATTGAAGAGACCTTAAAACTTATTCAGCTTACTCTTGAGAAAGTCACACTGACCGGTGAAAACGTAAATAAAATTACCGCTGACTCATCTCAAATGGGTGAGCATATACAGGTCATTGACAATGCAATCAAAGAAGTGGAAACATCAAACCGCCAATTAGTAGAAAATATGAAGTATATTTCTGAAATTGTCGATACCATGACACTCTGCATTCATGATTCTGATGATATCAGTCAGCGTATGGTAAGCAAATATGATGAAAGTGCTAACAATATTAACAGCATAGAAAATGAAATCCAGGCGTTGATGTGCAAGCTTGGAATCGGCGGCTTCATGGGTATTGAGGATATCAATCCTGGTATGAAAGCAACCATCCGCCTGACGGAGAACCCTGACCATGTTTTCCATGGTGAAGTTCTGAAACAGTATTCCAACCAGATTATACTTTCTCTGGAAGAAAAGATTTCTCTTCGTAACAGCGAATCCTGTTCCATCCAGATTACTGTTGGAAATGTACTATACTGCTGGGATAATGCTTCCATCCATGTAGATAAAACAACCTCTGATTTCGTCGTAGAAATCACCGGCAGTCCAAATATTTTAAACAGACGGAAATATCCTCGTGCCGACCTTTCCAATTTCTGTAATATTACAGTTAAGAACACCGGAGAAACCTTCCAGGGACGTATGGAAAATATCAGTGCCAACGGATTTGCTTTCCTTTGCGATGCACCGTTCTTTGCAGATAGCAAAGGGACTGATATTCTCTTAAATATCCTTTCCTTTGATTTACCGGATCAAGCTGCTTTGGAAGGTCATATTATCCGAAGTTCCGACGACGAAGGCATGTATATCGTCGGCTGCCAGATGCCGGAAGACAATATGGCAATTAAAGATTATGTAGATCAGTTGTTAGGATAAAACTATTTCAAGATATTTTTTAAGATATCGCTGCTTGCGAAAGAAGAAAACTCATAGCAGATTCCGTTTGGAATTTACTATGAGTTTTCTTTTTGGTCTGTATTTTGTATCCGTAATCTCCGTCTTTATTTTCCTGCTTCATTTAATGCTGCAGGATAAATGCTTCGATCTCCGATAAATCTTTGGAAATCAGCAGACGGTTAAAATCTTCTTTTGCTGCAAAGCCTGAGCTCTGCATTTCTTCGAAAAATGCTTTCAGTGGCTGATAGAAGCCATCAATATCATAAAGAATGCATGGATTCTCATTGATGTGAAGACGCTGCAGGGATATGATATCCGATAACTCGTCTAAGGTTCCCGGACCACCCGGCAGTGCGATGTAAGCATCTGCTAACTCTATCATTTTCGCTTTCCGCTCCGCCATATCTTTCGTATCTATGTACTCTGTCAAAAACTGGTGTCTGCGGTTTTGGATGGATTCCACCTGTGGCAGTACACCGATTACTTTTCCACCATTGGATAATACGGAATTGGCTATGGTTCCCATCAATCCGCCCCGGGCTCCACCGTATACCAGTGTGTGTCCGTTCTCTGCAATCCACATGCCAAGGGCTACTGCACCGATGGTATATGCTTCCTTACTTCCTGCGGATGAACCGCAATATACTGCTATATTCATATGCTCTCCTCTGCTACTTTTCCTGACGTTCTACTTCCATATTTTTAGGCAATACAAGATTTAAAATAATGGCAGTAAGGAATACAACTGCTACACAGTTTTCTGCAAAGATAGAACGGATAATGCCTGGGAAGATTGCAAATAAATCCGGCAGCTGGGTAAAGCCTAATCCGATACTTAAGGACAGTGCCGATATGGTAATATTTCTCTGGGAAAATCCACATTTTCCAATCATCTGCAGTCCACTGATTACAATAGTTCCGAACATCATAATTGTACATCCGCCCAGAACTGCACTTGGCAGTGTGGCAAGTACTGCACCTACTACCGGGAAAATTCCTGCCAGGATCATAATTATGGCCCCCGTTGCAATGACAAAACGGTTTACAACCTTGGTCATGGCAACCAGACCTACATTCTGGCTGAAGGATGTAATCGGCATACAGCCAAATACCGAAGATAATGCACTGACAAATCCATCACAGGCAAGTGAGCCCGCAGTCTCTTTCTGGGTGACATCACGGTTTAAGCCGGATGATGCAAGTGCCGAGGTATCTCCAATTGTCTCGGTTGCTGACACTAAGAATATCAAAACAAATGCGATAATAGCATCTGCATGAAATTCCATTTTAAATGGCATCAGATGCGGCAGTGCCAGAAGGCTTGTATCGGAAAGTGCTGAAAAATCTACCACACCCATACACAATGCCACAATATAACCTACAATCAGTCCAAACAGTACGGATAACTGTTTGAAATAGGATTTTGCTACAATATTAAATACGATACAGCATACCAGTGTCACGGTTCCAAGTATCCAGTTGGTTGCAGATCCGAAATCTGCACTGCTGCTGCCACCACCAAAGGAATCTGCGCCTACTTCAAGCAGGGAAAATCCAATTGCTGTTACAACGGTAGCTGCTACAATCGGTGTTACCAGTTTCATCCAGTATTTGGATAAAAGTCCAAGGACACCTTCTACGATACCTCCAACAAGAACCGCTCCCATGATTGCTCCATAGCCATACTGTCCGCCAATGACACAGGCAATGGATACAAAGGTAAAGGAAATTCCCATGACAATCGGAAGTCTCGAACCGATTCTCCAGATTGGGAATAACTGAATCAATGTTCCGATTCCAGCAATCATCATTGCACTCTGAATAATCATTGCCGTATTCTTTGCATCCATTCCGCAGGCCCCTGCCACAATCAGAATCGGTGCAATATTGGCTACAAACATAGCTAAAATATGCTGCAAGCCAAATGGAATTGCATTTAAAACCGGCACTTTGCCATCCAGCATATAAATATTATCTACGCTGGCTTTCTGACCTGCTGCCATACTATCTTTTGTGTTTTTTCTTTCTAAAAAACTCATTTTCTTTTTTCCTCCGTTATCTGTTTCCGCAATAGCATGCTCACTATCTTTTTTATCTTATGACGAAACAAAGGGGAGGTCAACTGCTTTTTACAATTTCCAACCTGCTGCCTGAAGCTGTGTCTTTGCCATATGCCGGTAAACACCATCCTTTGCTGTAAGTTCTTCCGGTGCACCCTCTTCGGCTACCACTCCATCTTTTAATACCACAATCTTATCTGCATCTGCCACCGTACGCATGCGGTGTGCAATAATCATAACCGTCTTATCCTGAATCAGCCGGGACAATGCCTCCTGAATCAGTGTTTCATTATCTACATCTAAGGATGCGGTTGCTTCATCTAAGAATATAATCGGCGCATCCTTTAAAAATGCTCTTGCAATAGAAATTCTCTGACGTTCTCCACCGGATAATTCAGAACCGTTTTCCCCAATCATGGTATGCCAGCCCTCCAGCAGTTTATCTGCAAATTCATCACAGTGTGCCAATTTTGCTGCCGCAATGACTTCCTCATCTGTTGCATCGGAACGTCCAATACGAATATTTTCCATAATCGTATTGTTAAAAAGTGTAACATCCTGAAAGACAATGGAATAAAGAGACATCAGTGTTTCCGGGTCAATCTTTGAAATGTCCATGCCGCCTACCGTAATCGTTCCCTTATCGATATCCCAGAATCTTGAGGCAAGTCTTGAGACCGTGGTCTTGCCGCCGCCGGATGGTCCGATTAATGCTGTAACTTCGCCCTGTTTTGCAGTAAAAGTAACATCTTTCAGCACACTTTCCTTACTGTCATAGGAAAATCCCACATGTGAAAATGCAATATCATATCCGTCATATTTCATCTCGGTGCTTCCACTCTGTACCGAATGGGATAAAATTTCATCCAGCCGCTCGCACTGCACATCCACACTGATTATGGCAGCAAGGTTCTGCAGGGAAATCTGCATCGGGTCATAAAGTCTTGATACCAGTAATAAGAACATAAAGAAAGTCAGTAAATCAATACTTCCTTTCGAAAGTAAAATTCCGCCAACCAGTGCTACCGTCGCAATTCCAAGCTTTAAAATCATCTGGGCACCGGATACAAAAACAGCATTTCCAAGTTCTGCCGCCACTGCATGTTTTTCTACTGCTTTAATTTTCTTCTCAAGTCCAGCCATATAATTTTCCTGTGCATCATTTGCCCGTAAATCCCGGACCGTCTCCAAGCATTCCTGAATGCCATCTGCGCAGGCCATTTTCAGTTTCATCTGTTTTCTGCTAAGATATCTTAAAAATTTTCCGGCACTCAGCACAATGAGGAATGATACCGGAAGTACCCACAGTGCAGCCAGTGCCATCCGCCAGTCAAAAAAGAATAAGCTGACAGCAATAATTGCGGTGGAAACACAAGCTCCAAAAAGCTCCGGAATATAGTGGGAGGATGCCGTTTCTATCGTGGCACAGTCCGCCATAATGGTGCTGGTCAAATCGGATAAATCCTTTTTGCCAAAGAAAGATAATGGAATCTTTCTTAATTTTTCTGCCAGCGTAATTCTTCGCACACCGCTTTCCACATAGGTGGCGAGGAAGGTGCAGTTATACTGGATATATGTTGTCACTGCAATCAGAAGCAGGCAGAGAATACTTCCAATCAGATAGAACATGCCTCTGCCGCTCAAATTATCGTTCAGATAATCCTCTACCAGAAAATACAGCAACCCCACCGGAAACATCAACACAATATTGGAAACGGTTGCTGTCAGAAATGCCTTTATCATGTCATTTGTGCCCTGCTCTGATAGTGCATATTTATGTTGTAATTTTTCTTTCCAGCTCATGTTACGCACCTACCTTCCACTGTACCGATTTGTTGTATTCTTCCCACATATGGGCATATACACCATTTTTCTGAAGTAACGTCTCATGGGTTCCCTCTTCTGCAATACTGCCATCCTTTAAAACGCAAATCCGGTCTGCGTCTACAATAGAGGACAGACGATGGGCAATCATAATTACGGTCTTGCCCCTAGACAGTCTGGAAAACGCTTCCTGCACCTTTGCTTCATTATCCGGGTCTGCAAAGGCAGTTGCTTCATCCAAAATCAGAATTGGTGCATTCTTTAACATGGCTCTTGCAATGGAAAGCCGCTGGGCTTCTCCACCGGATACATAGGTTCCGCTGCTTCCGATTACTGTATCAATTCCATCCGGAAGCTTCGCAATGATATCTTCACACTGGGCTTCCTTTAACGCCTGCATGACTTCTTCCCTGGTTGCATCTTTCTTTCCCATGCGGACATTTTCCAAAATGGAAGTTTTTAATAATTTGCTATCCTGGAATACAAAAGACACCATATCCATTAACTGCTTGGAAGGAATTTCCTTCACATCCTTATTTCCTATCAGGATGCGTCCTTCCGTGATATCAAAGAATCGTGCCACAAGGCTTGCCAGCGTCGTCTTTCCGCCGCCGGACGGTCCTACAAATGCCACATGCTCGCCCTCTTTGATGGCAAGATTAATCTGATGCAGTGCATCTCTTCCGGCATCTTCATAACGGAAGGATACATTTTCAAAGGTAATGGAGTTGTTCTCCGGCTCCTGTGCATGGACGGTTTCCGGTAACGGTTTCTTTTCTAAAATACTTTCGATACGGGAAATTGCATCTGCTACAATCAGCTGATTTTCACTGGAATACATAATTTTATTCATGGTCACAGTGATAATCGGCGTAATGATAATATAGAATAAAAGATTTAATAAAAAGGTATTATCGGCTCCATTTCGTGTAAAGAAAAAGGTTGCTGCAATCAGCACCGCAAATACCGCATTGATAACGGTTGTATATACCGTCATTGGTATCCGCATTTCCTTCGTGTACGCAATCGTCCATTTTTCATATTTCCTGATAGAGGCCTGAAAGCGTTTGAATGAAAATACCGACTGTCCGAAAGTCTTTACTACCGGGATTCCACGGACATATTCCACTGCTTCGCTGGACATTTCGTCCAATGCATTCTGATATTCTTCCATCTTATCTTTCATACGCTGTCCGGTCATGGTTCCCATAATCAAAAATGCTGCCACCACAGGAATCAGACTCAAAAGACCAAGCCGGAAATCAAATACCATAAGCAATACCAAAAGCCCTGCCGGTGTTGCGATGGCTCCTGCCTGATCCGGTAACTGGTGCGCCAGATAGGTCTCTGTTGCTGCGCTGGATTCATTGACGATTTTACGGATTTTGCCGGTTCCGTCTTTATCTAAAAATCCCATTGGCAGTGTCAGGATATGCCGCATCAGGCTGGTGCGGATATTTGCCTGGACGCGGAATGCGGCCAGATGGGAACACATCAGCGCGCACACATAAACCAGCATGGATAAAATGGCAAATCCAACGGCTGCCCAGCCATATTCTTTTAAATGAGCTGCTTTGCCAAAATCCGGTGCCACAGAAAGCACTTCTTTCATAATTCTCCAGATGTAATAAAATGGTACCAAAGCCAGCCATGCGCTGATTACCGATAAAATCCAGGATGCTATGGTCAGATAGCGGAATTTACCGGCATAGGCAAAAAGCTTTGATAAGGAACTTTCCTTTTTCACTTTTTCTTCTCCTCCTTTAAAAATAATTGATTCTTTCTTCTTATTGAAACGAAAACTGTTTTAAAAACTGCTCCCGGTGTGCTGCTGCCACATATTTTCACAGCCAAGTGCCACCTCACTGTTGGTATTCAGGCAGAAGAACTGACTTTTTGGATTCTGGAATGCACCTTTTTGATATTTCCATCGTACAGTGTGTCTAATGCAAATTAGTTTTGACTAACCTGTGTTTTTAAGAAAAGCCTGCTTCCTGCTGTTACAAGATAAGCAGTCTTACTATCTTTTACACTTCGAATTTTAAAATGGTATTCCAGCCTGCATAGTTGAATTTTTCCAGCATATGAACGTATTTCCGTGCAGTTTCTTTCTCCATCTTGTGACGCACAACTTCAAACATGCTGTCAAATAATGCCCTTGTCATGATATGGATGAATTCTCCCGTCACTTCATTTTCCTCTTCATTCTAAAAATGAATAACCTCCATGAACTTGTAGGTATATTCTGCCTCTACTTCTGCCAACTGTTCTACAAAATTCTGGAACTTCGTTCCATAGGACGCCTCTAATAACAGCTGAAATGCGGTAAAATTATCATAGATGTAATCCAGCATTTCATCCATTCCGGATATTACATAGTCATCCATTTCTTTCGGCTGCCGCTCCGGCTCTACTGCATGAAATTCTTCCTGCGTCTTCATAAAAAGATTCATCATATACTCTGCCACCGGTCCTACAATTGCTGCAAACAGCCCTTCTTTGTCTTTAAATCTGGAATAAATAGAACCTGTGGTTGTTCCCGCTTTCGCCGCAATGGTGCGAAGCGATGCATCGGAATAACCCTTTTCTAAAAATTCTTCCGTTGCGCAGGAAAGAATTCTTTCCGATACGCCTTCGATTGGTTTAGTCACTGATGCCTCCGTTTCATTTATAACAGTGTTATATAACACTGTTATAAATATAATTAGTTTTGGGGGAGATGTCAAGGGGTTTTTCGTTACCTTACACTCTTAAAATACTGTATCAGTATATTCTTAATGTAATTATACCTTCTGGCATAAGAATTTTCCACCCGGATTAACTCAAATCCATGTGCCCGGCAAATTGCATTTTTCTTCTCGTCTCTCGCCCGCACAATGGCATTTTCTTTATGTTCTTTTCCGTCTAACTCAATGGCGAGTATCGGCATGTCCTGTCCCCGGGATCCTTTTTCATATACCACAAAGTCAAATCTTCCGGTATAAAAAAGGTCGTCATAGGATTCATTTTCCTGAAATACGTGTGCAATGCTGACTTCTCTCTGCACAACGCAGCGGTTATTTGTATTCAGCACATTATCTAGTGCATGATTTAATGTGGTTAAAAATGCAGCCTCTGTCTGCGTGCTGTACGGCTTGATTCCCAATGCCCTGGAAGAAGTCTCTCTTGCTGTCACCTGCGCCTCACCGTTGGTCTGGACATAATCTACCAGCTCATAAATATCATCATCCCCAGCGGAATGCAGACGCTTCAGTTCCTTGATATCCGACAATATTACCAACTGGTCTTTTGCCCGGGAGGTTGCCACATTAATCAGTTCTTTATTATTTTTCAGCCAGTCATAAGTTCCCTGATAAGTCTGCTGGGTGATTGCCAGCGAAAAAAGCACAACATCTTTTTCATCTCCCTGAAATGCATGAACCGTTCCGCAGGGAATATTTTCCATCCCATTGTTTTTCAACGCCTTGTTAATCAGCTCTTTCTGATTGGTAAACGGAGTAATGATACCAATGCTCTTATCCGGATGTTCTTTGATAAACGAAATAATCTCTTCCACTTCCTGCGGCGCTGTATTCTTATAGTTGGTGGTATTTGCTGGAATATTCTTAAAGATCAGCGGATTAGTTTCTTTATCCGGACTGTTAATAATCAGCTTGTTGTTATAATATTTTTTATTATTAAATGAAATAATTTTTTTATTGCAGCGGTAATGGTGGCTGAGCAGAATTTCCTCGCTGACTGCATCACATGCCAGATAGGTCTTATAAATGGAATTCTTTATATAATCATACTCATCTGTCACTCCATAAATCCGCTTAAGCTTCTCATTATCTATGGGATTCAGCAGAATTACCGGGCTCAACTGCTGCGGGTCACCTACTAACATAAGACTTCTGCCCCGGATAATCGGCACTAATGACATGGCAATATTTCCCTGGCTTGCCTCATCCATGATGACCATATCAAAATAAGTTCCCGGCTCACCAATCTTATGTGCCGATATGGATGTAGTTGCAATAATCGGGAAAATTCTCTGGAACTTCTTCAAATTTTCTTCCTGACGGATATAGGTATTAAACTGCTTGACTTTCTTTTCCTCATCCGGACAGTTTACAATCTCCATCAAATCCTGATTTTTCGGTTCCTTCAGACGCTGAATATATTTTGCAGACGTATAGTAGAGATATTTCTTAAACAGCTCCTCATCTTCCACTACAAGTTTCAATGCTTCTTCATCTGTAATCTCACCAATTTCTGCTAATTTTTTCCGTACCTCCTGAAGCTGAACACCCTGCAATTCTGTCTGAAAAGTCAGATGCTGATTAGTCTCTATCATTTTAAGAATCGCTTCTTCCCGCTCCTTTAATTCGATTCTCTCTTCATGTCTCTGTAAGAGCTTGGTCAGCTTCTCCGTCCTTCTCGTCTTATCATCCTTATTCTTCTCAAGGGTACTGTCAAATATGGAAATATCCTTTGTCCGCTTATACAAATCCCGAATATCGTCCAGTGCCTGCAGCACACATTTATCATTTCCAAGGCGGATAATCGGAAATGGTATCATCCCCTTATTCCGGTAAGGAATGGACTTTAATTTATCGCACACGCCATCAATGGGATGATTGTTATAAGACGCAAATAAGACCGTTTTCTCGTTAAAGAAAGCAGTCACCATGGTATTTACGATGGTATTTGTTTTGCCGGTTCCCGGTGGTCCCTGGATATATGCCAGCGGATATTTCATGGCATTATGAATTGCCAGTAACTGGTCCAGATTGATTTTCCGGTCTAAAAGTGTTATCGGATAATTTTTTCTCCGGTCTACCTGTTTTAAGAGTTCTCCGAAAAATGCTTTTATCGGAATGGTCACTTCATCTTTTTCATACATTTTATGAATTGCTTCATACTCCTGATGAAGGTCCACCAGCAAATCCCTGCCGATTGCAATTACATATGGCATATCATCCACGCCGTTTATCTGGGGATTGGACTTCGTTATTTTATCTTTTATCAGTTCCTGATTCTTTTCAAAATCATTTAAAAGTTCATAGTCATCTGCATCTAAAAATTTCCGGATTCCAAATTTTGCTTCCGGCTTATTCTTCTCCAACGCAAACTCCATGCAGACGGTTATTTCTTCATCCTGCCTTAAGGTCTTCTTCTGCACATCCAGCCGCAGCTTTCGGTATGCCAGCACATATACGCCTTTGGGCGTATGTATACTTAATACATTTATTGCCAGCTGCTTCATTTTCTTCTTGGAAGCGGCATCCTTTGCTCCATATTGAAACTTTGATACAATCTGCCTAAACTGCTCCGGTGTGAGCTTATAAGTCCCCTGCCATTCACCATCCAGATGCTCAATGAGTGCATAATCTGTTTTGTAAGGTACAGAATCCATTTTATTGCAGTCAACAAGATAATTGAGCACCTTCAGATTTGCAACATTATCAAAGATTCTCCGGTATTTTCCCTGATTATATGTAATATCATCTATCAGCTCCTGCTTTGTTTCAAAATAAGAGCCTTCTATTACTGCCGATGACAGTATGGAATCAATATAAATGTAAAGGCTCATTGTGGTATACTGTCCCAAATGCAGTCCCATTACATGCATGGATTTCCGGATAGGGTCTATCTCCATAATTCCAATCCAATATTTTGTTACTTCATCTTTTCCGTTTCTGTACTCTATACTGAGCCATTTTCTCTCATGAATGGCCCGGAAGATATCTCTGCAAATTGTGTTCATGGTTTATAATTGTTTGTTTTGTAATGTTTCGGGTCGATAGGTTGCTTTGCTTCAAGTATGGCTGAAATCTTGGTGGGTAGTTCATAGCAGGGTCTTGGGAAGCGTTTTGGAATAGCGGCGGCGGGAACTTTATATGGAAAATAAATCAGTTCTTTAGCATCAAGAATTTGTTCATAAACTATTCTTTCAGAAGTTTTATTTCATTTCTGTCAAAAAGTTTTCAACAAATATTCTTTCATCTTCTCCTTTTGAACATAATTAATTTCACTCCTGCATATGCTGCACTCCCTTTCTATCATATCTATATATTCATCTACATTCATATTTCTTGCTATAAATGCGTTTCTTACAATTCCTTTTATATCATCCTGATTTTGCACCTTATGCGACAACTCATTTATCTTAATTAAAATATATATTCCAAAAATATCCGCACGTAAATAACTCTTTTCCCTCATAAATGCTATAACAACCAATACATGCATGCCTGTTAACAAAAGACATCTAAGTGAAATCTCTAATTTTTCAGGAAAACTAGTTTGTCCTGCAAATGTTTTGTATTTCATATATTGGAGCCACTCG
>ENA-ORND01001666-ORND01001666.1-human-gut-metagenome-genome-assembly--contig:-NODE-1666-length-14691-cov-4.030541_pt1 | contig 14691 bp, 11 predicted proteins | sample MGYA00242111_ERZ509014 | MGnify/ENA primary metagenome ERZ509014 (study PRJEB26280, sample SAMEA2338694) | human gut metagenome | biome: human gut; feature: human-associated habitat; material: faeces... | reverse complement strand
CCGCAAAGCCTATGCCCTCATAATCGCTTGAAGCAAGCTTCGATGAGGTTATCCCTATGACCTGACCCCACATATTGAACAGCGCTCCACCTGAGTTACCTGGGTTTATGGCTGCGTCTATCTGTATGCAGTTCATTATTGTTGACGAGTTTTCAAGCCTTATCCTGCGGTTCACACCTGACACGATACCCTTTGTCACAGTGCCGTAATAGCCAGCCGGTGAGCCGATAGCGACTACCTCTTCCCCTGCATTCACCTGAGTTGAATCACCGAACTCAGCCGCCTGCAAGCCCTGCGCCTGTATCTTTATCACCGCTATATCCGTGGCAGGGTCCTGCCCCACCACCTTGGCTTCATACTCCGAATTGTCGCTTAGAACAACTTTTATGCCCGACTCCGCCGCATTTACAACATGAGCGTTTGTGACGATATATCCGTCAGCAGACATTATAACACCGCTGCCCTGACCTGCCGCAACATATCCACCCGAATTTTTGTAAACCTCTATAGATACCACAGCGGGAGAAAACCCCTTTGCGATACCCTCGGCAGTGTATCTTCCGTCAGCCTGATAAAATTCATCGTCAAGCTTCGGCTTGTCAGCCACAGGAAGCGTAAAGCTTATCTTTTCGTCCCCTGTAACAAGATTTCTCACCCAGCCGCTTCCCCTTATGGAGGTTATTGATATGGCTATTCCGATGCCTACAAAAAGCACCATAAAACACAACCTTGCAGCTGCATGGCGCATACGCTCTCTGTAGCGGCTTTTTTTTTTTGCCGAATCAACAGCCGACCAAAAATCTTCGTCCACCTTGTGAGCGGCTACCGCTCCCTCAGGCAGCTTGTAATGCCCGGTTTCTTGGGCTGTATCTTCATTTTCATCATGCAGACAAGGCTGCTCTTCAAACTGCTCCATATGAGCCTCCTAGTCGCCCTCCGCCTTGTTAGGCAGCGTGAACACAAATTCCGTATACTCGTTCTTAACGCTTCGTACCATTATCTTGCCCCCGTGGAGCTTTATGATAGAACGCACGATATTAAGTCCCAATCCAACGCCCGTCTTGTCAAGTCCTCTTGACTTATCGGTCTTATAAAATCTGTCGAACACCAGCGGAAGCTCGTCCTCAGACAGACCCTCACCGCTGTTTCTGATAGAAATGCTCGTCATGTTGCCCTCAGGCTCAAAGTGAAACTCTATATAACCGCCCTTGTCAACGAACTTTATGGCGTTCTCTATAAGGTTATACATGACCTGATGCACAAGGTCGTTATCAGCATAAAGGGTCACTCTGTCAACGTCAAGCCCCCTTATCTCTATCTGCTTTTCCTCAAGCCTTGGCTCAAAAGTCACAAGGGTATCGACTATCGGCTCAAGCACAGAGAAATACTGCAAATTAGGTTTAAGCTCGCCTGCCTCGATCTTTGCAAGATTGAGCATACTTCTTACGAGCCTTGCAAGTCTGTGTACCTCAGAGGAAATTATCTTAAGATAATATCTCTCCTGCTCCTTTGGTATGGTGCCGTCAAGCAGACCGTCCACCAGCAGCGAACGCAGCCAGCCGCCGCTCACGGATGGTCCGAACAGGCCGAGCAGCAGGTCGAGTCCATCTGCGCACCATCCGCGGAAGGTCACGTCAATCCAATCCTGCATGGGGCTGGCGAGCGTGGTGGTGGCCTGGAACACGACGAACAGCACCGCAAGGAAGACGAGGACGCCAATCACGGGGTGCAGCAGCACGCGGTCGATGCGGTCGGACAAGGTGACGTGGTCGACCGCATGCATGTCGAGGCCGCGCAATATGCCGGCGGTCCAGTCGAGTCGTGCGTCGGCCCGCGATTCGGCCCAGACGCTCAGGCCGTCGGCGGTTTTCATGTCGGCGTCGGCTGTCGCGGTTGGCAGTGCGGTCAGCCCGTGCGGAACGGGCGTTCCCTCGAAACTTGCGGCGATCGCGTCGGCCAAAGCCTTGCCGCCGTTTCCGGTACGTCCGTCAATCGCGACGACCGGCATGCCGTCCAGCAAATGGGACAGTCGTTCCGCATCGACGCCGCAGCCGTTGCGGACGGCGAGGTCGTTCATGGTGAGTGCCACGACGGTGGGCAGCCCGAGCTCCACCACCATCGACAGCAGGTACAGCGATCGGGACAGCGCGGTGGCGTCCAGCACCACGACGGCAAGGTCGGGAACGGGCATGCCCGACGCGCCGGTCAACGCGTCGACGGCAACCTGCTCATCGGGACTCATCGGCGCCAGAGAATATGTGCCGGGGGTGTCCACGAACTGCCAGTTTTGCGCGTTTCCCGCTGTTTTCGGTTTTTCGTAATGGTATTGCCCGCAGGTGATGGACACCGTGGTGCCGGGCGCGTTCATCGTGCGGGTTCTCGCGCCGAGCAGCGCGTTGAACATGGAAGATTTGCCAACGTTCGGATTGCCTACAAACACGACGCGTTTTACATTTTCGACGTTTCCCATATTGCCGGAGTCGCCGCCCATGCCGTCATTCGCGGGTCTGTTGACACGACAAGCGCGATGCCGGCAACAGCCATTCTGCGAACGGCAGCAGTCGCCGCCCCTCAGGTTCCGTAGATTCAACATTCGCGCATATTCCCGTTCTCTTCGCGTTACGCAACGTCGTCTTGCGCATGTTCATCCCGCGCGAACCGTACCCGGACGGCACGCGCGGTGCCGCCGTCCACCGCGACACGTTCGTTTCCGAATGCGACGACCCTTCCGCCGAAAGCGCTCCGCTGCATGACCCGTAAACCCGCGCCCGGAGCCAATCCTATCTCACATAGGCGGAACCGGTGCCGGTCATCCAGGTCGATGCCGTCCACGACAACGCGCATGGCGCGCGGACAGTCGCGCAGCGTCATGATGGCGCCGCGCTCCCCCGCCCGACGCCGCACCGTGTCATCGAAGCGGCGAGCATGCGTATTATCCATGTTTTCACACATAGCAGGAAACGAAGCAAAGCACAAGAGTGTTTTTCACGGAACTGAACCGCACCCCAATTGTTGGACGTCGGTAAGTGGGATGCAGTCTGAGACCGCGATCTGGCACACATCATCCAGACTTTGGTCGACGATCCCATTGAGCAACGCATTCGCGAACGGCTCGTCCAAGAGCAGGACGGCGAGGCCGTTGCCGACAATGCCCCGGTCAATACAGGCTGTGGCAACGCTGCCGACAATGCCACTGCCGAAAAACGCAAGCCCAGTGCCGCCACATTGGCGGCAATAACAGTACCGGCACAAGCGGCACCGACGCGGTTGCCGACAATCCGCTGGAGCTGGTGGAATCCGGTTGGTCTGTAAGCCAACAGGGGTACGTTAGCTACGCATTCGCCCTGCGCAACACCAGCACAACCCTGCAGGTACAGTATCCAGAAGTCGCCATCACCGGCGAACCAAAGACGGCTCCATCGTGTTCTCGCAGACGCAAACGCTGAATATGGCGTTCCCGAATCAGACTATATATAACGCCGGGCAAGCGGGTCAAGGTACCGCACCGGCCACCGTGGACTTCGTTGCGCTCAGTCCGAATGAGTACAACGTCACGGAAGCACAAGGCACTGCCACTTTCCCCATCAGCGGAATCTCCAAAGTGCGCAACAACGACGGCGGCACGACCTTCAATGGCGAAGTCCGCGCCGTGACCGATGGTTTCAAGCCTTCAGATGGACAGCAGATCAAGGTTTCCCTAGTGTTGCGGGATAAGCAAGGTACCATCATCTATGGAGAAATGGCATTTGTGGATTGGCCGGACAATGGCCAATCCATGCCTTTCTCGATACTGGTGTACGATTTGCCGGACTACACGTCCTACGAGTCGTACGCACAAATTTGGTAGTTCGGCTTAATCGCCATCAGGCCGCGTTACGCGCCGCATCGACACTAGTGTTGCGCCGTGCCTGGCCGAATACACGGCCAGCCATCTTCTCATCGGTCTCGGTCTGGATGATGGTGCGCATCGGGCCCATGCAGATGGCCGAAGCCAAACCGTTCACCACATCAATCAGCAAATACGCCAGCAGCTTGTGGACCACGCCAAGACCAACGACGGAGACGCCCACCAGAGTGATGCCGAAGGCGACCACGCGCATGTTGTTGCGGACGATGATGACGCCGAATCACCGATCATCCTTTGGGAACAACGCGTCGAAGGCATGTTCCATCACGGACTTACGGCGGATCACACCGACGAGTCTGCCATCACCATCCACCACCGGCAGTTTCTTGAACTGCTTCTTGGCGAGGATTCGGGCCACCTCTCCAACATGCTGGTCGGGCGTGGCGGCAACGACCTTACGCGTGGCGATGTCCATCACCTTCTTGCCGGAGAGCGCCTGCACCTTGGAGGCCACGGTTTCGTCGTCGAACACCACCATCGTCGAACCAGTGCCGGTGGAAACCGTACGGGATTCATAGGTGGCAATCGATTTCATGACATCGCCGTCGCTGACGAAGCCGACGAGCCTGCCATCGCCGTTCACCACGGGAAGGCTGGAAACGTTGAGGCGGATGAACTCGCGCACCACATGCGTGATGTCATCGCTGTCCAGGCAGCTGTAGGGATGATCGTCCATGATCCCACTGATGGACTGTTCCTGGGTCTGCTTGAACAGGGAGGAGGCAGGGGCCACGTATGCGCCGGCGTAGTGATGCTCGGCGGGCTGGCCTTCAGTGGTTTCGGCCGCGACTTCGGCGGAGGCTTGCGCCTCGTAGGCCTTGGCGTTGCGTGCGGCCTTCTCCTTGGCACGACTGGTGACGGTGAAGATGCAGATGATCAGGGCGACCAGCGAGATGGCGGCGCACAGCAGGTAGGAGAACGCGATGCCGCTGGCCGTGGCGGACTTCACACCCTGGGACATGTGCGAGGCGGTCACGGATGTTTCTGCGGTAACCAGAAGCGAGGTCGCAATGGCTGCCGCGATCTGGCGGCCGGTGTTGGCGATGGCGTTGCCATGGGCGATCATGTCGTTCGGCAAAGCGTTGACGCCCCAAGTGTTGATCGGCATGTTGGCGATAGCCTGACCGGATGCCTGCAATGCGCAGAACACGGCGACAAACAGCACTGATGTCCTGGTGTTGATGGTGCCGAGAAGACCAAGAGAGATGGTCATGAGCGCAAGGCCGCCGATGCCCACGCCGCGCGGGCCGAATTTGTCGAATGCGGCACCGGCGACCGGACTCAGGATGATGCCGACCGCCGCGGCGGGCAGCATGACCATGCCGGTGACGGTGGCGGATTGGCCGAGCACATTCTGGATGAAGATAGGCAACGTCACGTTGGTTGCGGCGACTGCGGCGTTGATCAGAGTGACCAGAATCGCGGAGTTGCGGAAGTTGCGGGTGGCAAGGGTGTCAACGCGCAACAATGGCTCATCGAGCTTGACTTGCTTGTATACGAATGCGACGAAGGCCACAAGACCAACGACGATTGAGGTAATGACGACCGGACTGGCCCATCCCATCGTGGAAGCGGACGAGAAGCCATAGAGCAGGCCACCGAACGCGATGGTCGAAAGGATCACGGACAGGACGTTGAGCTTTGGGTTCTTCAACTCGCTGACGTTCTTGAGCATCATCGTGCCTCCGACAAGGATGACCAGTGCCACAACTGCGATGCCAATGAACATCGGGCGCCATCCGAAACCGTCAATCACCAGACCACCGACAACCGGGCCGATAGCCGGGCCGGCGGCCATGACGATACCGGCCATGCCCATGGCGGTGCCGCGCTTATCCGGCGGATAGACGAGCATCGGCACTACGGCGACCAATGGCAACAGCACGCCGGAGCCGGCGGATTGCAGTATGCGTCCGACGAGCAACAGCACGAAATTCGGCGCGACGGCACACAGCAGTGTGCCGACCATGAAAGTGGCAAGGGCTCCGGCGAAGAGCTTTCGGGTGGAGAATTTATCAATCAGATAGCCTGAAATCGGCACCATGATGCCCGAGACCAGCATGTAGACGCTGGTCACCCACTGCACGGTGCCGGTGGTGATATTGAAATCACGCATCAGTGCCGGCAAGGCCGGTGACATGACGGTCTGGTTGAGCAGCGCGATGAACGAGCCGACGACGATCACGCCCACGACGATGAATCGGGCGTGCGAATCAATAGGCTTTACGGAACTGGCGGCGGACCCGAATTCCGCGGTTTTCTGTGAGGTCACAGCATTTCCTTCTGTTGGTAACGGCATGTGTGGGCGATCCGGCCCCATACTTGTGTCAAGACGCGGGGACACCGATGAGTCCGGGGTAAAGGAAAAGCCGCCATCCGTTCCGCATTCATATACGGCAAACGATTCGCGGCTTTGCGTAAGTTGATGGCTATGGTGAGCGATTCATGCGACGTCGATTGCGGATGGGCCATCGGTACATCCCGGCATAAGGCGTGTCCCCGCTACACCAGCATCGAGAATAGGGCCATTTGTGGATTGGCAAACAGAACATTGCCGACGAACGACCCACGACAGGCGCGTGCGATGAACATCGCGTAGCGATACAGGTTCATGGCATCTCCTTGATGAGTCTTCGTACGGCAGGCATCGAGAAGCCTATCATCATTCAGATCGACGGTGAAACCCACGCATGCCCGACAATACACAAAATCTTCACAAGAGGATTGGGCTTACGCATACGCTCCCCATGAATAACGGTCCGGGTATGAATCAGGGGCGAGCTAAGGGTTGCGTCTCGTGTTTCCGTCATGATTTCTGGCAAAATAGTGAAGCTGAACATGCGCGGAATCGACCGGAATCGGAAAGGGACTAATCATGCGAGTTCTCGGCAATATCCTGTGGATCATTCTTGGTGGATTGGCCATCGCAATCGGATGGGCATTGGTGGGACTGATTCTGTGCATCTCCATCATCGGCATCCCGTTCGGCATTCAAGCGTTCAAGATGGCGGGACTCACCCTGACGCCGTTTGGCAAAACCGTGCAATACGGCGGCGGAGTCGGCTCTGCCTTGGCCAACATCCTGTGGGTGGTGATGGTCGGCTGGTGGATGGCACTCGGCTATCTGGGTGCAGGCGTGCTCAACTGCATCACCATCATCGGCATTCCGTTCGGCATCCAGTCGTTCAAAATGGCCAAGCTTGCGCTCTGGCCGTTCGGCGCACAGATCTACAGTTTGTGAATTACTCGAAATCACATACCTACAAAACCAAAGATTGTTGCTGTACCAACGTCTAGTCGTTGGTACAGCAATTACGGCAACATCTCCCCTTACAGGAAGAAGTCGTCAATCTCTGCTTCATTGTGCAATATCTCGGTTTCAGAGACACCAATGAATCTTGCCAAATCAACAGATGCGGCGAAACGTAGCTGTATATTTAAATCAAGATTGAATGCATAAGTCTGCAGCTCCCCTAGTTTCCGGTATTTATCGAGAAGAGTTTCCAATATTTGCGCGTATTGCACGTCGAGATTCGCGACGAACAAGTCCGCTTTGCGCTGATATTCAGCGATGATTGCCCGCTCTCTTGCACTCAATATGTTCTTGCCAAGACCAAGCACATTCGAAGCGACAATTGACCCGATAAGCGCGCCCACAACGGGAACAGGAATAAGCGTCTGACCAATCGCCGCTCCTACCGCCGCGCCGGTAGCATCAAGGGCATTGATAGTTACCAAGCTCAAGAAACCGTCATCATCAATCTCTCCGGAACGGAATTTCATGACAGCATCTATGAGTCCAAAAGTTCCGGACGCTATCGCCCCTGCGCTCGGAGCCGAAAGATGACAGACATTGGTCAATCCATAAATTGCATAGCCCGAAAACCCGCCTTTGAAGGCACCCTCTGCTGTCTTGACGCCTCCTTCCTTCCAATCCTCAGCGGTAAACTGCCATATTTCCTTGCCTTCTTCGTGCTTTTGATACACGAAAATGCCGAAGTTCAATCCACCTTGGATAGCAGCACCCACCCCGGCAGCTTTGTTAGCCTCGCCTAGATTCGGCTGAGCTTTGTGATATGCAGCAGCCTTATCCGTATTGGCCTTATTGGAGATTTCGCTCTTTTGCTCGGATGTCTGCCGTTTAATATTGTCGGTTTCTTCAGTAAAAGTCCGGTCAATCGCTTCTCTTTGGACCTGATCATATTTCAATACCGATGATTGCATCCATTTGTCCCAGGACAGTCCCCGGATGTTACTTTCCTCTTCGATAATCTGCTTAATTTTCTGCACTTGGTTACTGGTTAGCGGTTGTCCGTTGAGAAAGACTTCTTTATCGCCATGCATGACCGCACGAAAAACGTCCATGTGGTCCTTTGAAAACATCATATCCATAGAACGGTATTCCGCAGATGTCTTCAGCTCGTTCATTAGGTTCGCATAGAACTTTACCTGCACTGGCTTGCCGTTAATCAACAAATCAGCAGGACCATTATTATTAAGCGTAATTGTTGATTTTTCCAACCCTTCAAATGCTCGTCTGGCGTTAGCGATTCCCGTCTGCGCGAATTCAGCGATAAATCCATGCATACCATTTTCACCACCACGCCCACTGTTGACAATGTTCATGACATTTTGATTCGCTAAATCAAGGTTCCTTAGCGCATTAGCTTGTCGCTCGGCGAGATCTTTCAGCTGACCTGTTTCATTATTAAGAATCTGTCTCAATGTGTCCATCAGAGTAGACACACGTAGCTGATTCAAATAATCAATATACGCGGCAATGCCCTGAGCAACATTGTTATCGATGGCGTGCTTGTCAGCAGTATTCTTGTCAGTCATCGAGTTCCAGTTCCTTGTTAATCATTTGCGCTAAGGTGAGCGTCATATTGACCAGTAATCCCGCCTGCATTTTCTCTTCGTGGGAGAACTGGCTGTAATCGGCGCCTGTCACCGCAGCATTCGCACGCTGTACACCATCTATCTGAGTTTGCGTTGCCTCAGTCAATGCCGCGACTTCGGCATTCTTCACATTGAATTTGCGAATTAATACTTCCACATTCTGGCGCTCAAGCAAAAGCTTGTCAGCAGTTTCTTTGTTTTTATGATTCGCATAAATACCAGAACCAATTGCCGCAGCGCCCGCCACGCCAGCGATGGTCCATCCAACCGGACCAGCCAAGCCCAGGAACGCGGTTCCGGCTGACATGCCACCGCCACCTGCAGCCAATGCACCGCCACCAAGCCAAGCCAGAGCAGCACTATTTGCTGCAGCTCCGGATAATGCAGAAATGGCAGTACCGGTCGAAGCTACACCGAAGGTGGTGGCCACACCCATTGCAGCCGTAGGTCCCATGGTTGCTACTGCGATTCCCAAAGCACTGAGGGTGGCTCCTGCTCCAGACCCTCCTTCAGCTGCTTTTGCTTGCTTTTCTGCCTCCTTAATCTCATCCTCTTTATTCTCGAACGTCGTTACTTCGGTATTGATCTTATGCAGTTCAACGGCAAATTCTTTTGGCGTATTAGCCAATTGATTGATATGTTGTTCAACATACTTGACATGCACAATAGCGATTTTTCTCAAGTCATACAGCGCTTGCGTACTTTTAGCTAAATCATCCGCTACGTTTTCATAGCGTTCTACGGCATTGTTGTAATCCTCAACAGCCTTAGCTCTTAGTTTGGAATTAAACAAATCGACCTTATCGGCACTATCCTTGACGTTTTTAGCGATTGAGACGGTACCCTTTGCCATGCTGTCAGCCGCTTTGCTTACTTCGCCACTTGCGACGGCCGCAGACTGTGCCACGCTCCCTGCAACAGCTGCCGTCATTTTGCCCGCATCGCCGGCAAGCTTACCCGCATCGTTGGCGATCTTACCTGCCCCTTTGGCAACATCTTTCGTGATTTTTCCCGCTGTGTCACCGATATTTCCGGCTATTTTACCGGCTTGTTTGGTGAAATCATTAAGACCTTTGCCCAAATTATCGAACATGTTGCCCATGGTTGTTGCTCCCCTTTTCACGCACCTGCCATGATGTCCGTCATCGACGGCAAGTGCTTCGTTGCACTTATAGGCCAAGTGTACTCATAATTACGTAGCTGCGGTACATGACCATACATGCACACTGCGTAGTTTGACGGATTCGCGAAGAAGCCCCCATGAATGACCAAAACGTAACTTGCTTACACACACCGTGATTTGACGGATTTGGACGTAAGACCTTATGGTGTGCACACCATGATTCAACGTATCGCATTCAGCAGCAACGGCGTGAACGAACACGCCAAGCGCCAGCAGACGAACCTGCCGGCGATGCTCGAATGCGCCTTCAAACAGGGTTTGCGTACTGCTCAGTTCCAACCAATAACCGGAAACAAGCGCAGCCTGCTCGCTGCCATACAAATCTGATCAGTACACCTCTCATTGGCGCATAGCTGAATCATTGCCGGTGATATCGAGCCGGCTCGTTCGCACCATGCCTCATAAACGCACCTGTACGAGCATGTGTTCTTGGCATCGCCGCAACTCAATGCACCGCAGCAAAACCCATTGCATACCATCACATATTCAGAAAGAACAACAGATCATGAAGTATTTCACTACTGACACGCATTTCGGGCATCCGCTGGTCAGCGTGCTGCGCGGATTCACCACGTTCGACCCTGGGCACACACAGTATGACGCTCTCCTCTCCTCGCAGGGACGCAAGGCCGCCGAGGATTGGGTGAAGGGCGTGGTGCTTGACGATTCCCGGCTCAATTTCCGCAAGGCCGCAGACACCGATGCGCACGATGAAGCAATCGTGGCCAATATCAATCGGATTGTCGGCGAGGACGACGAGCTGTGGATTTTGGGCGATATCGGATACCGAACATCGGTCCGGCATCTGAAGAGCTGCCTGCGTCAGCTGCGCTGCAGGCATCTGCACGCGGTTATCGGCAATCACGATGACTGGTGGCTGGACGATGCACCCGCGCGAGATCTGTTCGAATCGATTGAGCCGAACAGCACGGCGGAGCTGACCGGTCTCGGAATTGGCCGCCCGCAGGCGACGGAGACCGTCAATCTATCGCATTTCCCCTACCGTGAGGATCTTGCCTATGGCTGGCCGGATGATGCCGTACGTTTCCGCGATCAGGCATTGCCGTTCGACGGACATCGTCTGCTGTATGGTCACACGCACCAGCTGTCTCCGGAGGGCGCACGCCACGAAGCCCTCAACGTTGGACTGGACGCATGGAATCTGCAACCGGTAAGCGAAACACAGATTGCCGACTGGTTCCATGCACACGCGACCGATTCAACGCACGTATCACCGCTGGATATGCCCGACTCCCCCGGGCCGGCGCCCATTGACTCCGCCGCACAGCAGGAACCAGGCGGCTCGGTTTCGGCAGCCGAATCATAATACAAGCAATATTGGGGCGAGCAGAACCTTATGCCATCGCTGGCACCTGTCTCGCCCCACAGCACAACGAAAGGAGCTTGGCTATGGCAAAGCTCATTATTCTGCGAGGACTGCCCGCTTCGGGCAAGTCCACGTGGGCACGCTCATGGTGTGAGGACCCCGCCAACATGTGGCCGCATTGCGTGATTTCTCTCGATGACATTCGGCTCATGATCGCCGGCTCGGCACAGGTCCGAAACCGACTGCAATCCGAGCACGGCAAGCGATTCAATGACATGGTGGTTGCCATGGGACGGCACATGATTGCCGACGCATTGGATGCGGGGTGGGATGTGGTGGCGGATGCGCAACACGCTAATCCCCGGTATGCAGCCGAACTGGCGCTACTCGCTCAACGTCATGGCGCACTGTGGGAAACGAGGGATTTTGACGTTCCTCTAGACGAATTGTTGCGTCGCAATGCGGCGCGTGATACCGCTGACCGTGTTCCGGAAGATTACATTCGTTCGTCCTGGAAGCATTTTCACACCGCGATGTTCCGCCCGTTGGAACCGGGCGATCCGAATGGAAACCTGTTGGAGCGTATGCGCGCGGACCCTTACGTTCGGGTTATTCCGGTGCGCGGCGAAACAGACGTGTATGCGTGCAATTTCACTGCAGAGGCATTTCGTGAACATCGGTGGACGGATCGCACCATCAATGCGCGAGGGCTTTTTGTCGGCGGCAACGGTCAGGTGGTGCAACGCGGGTTCGAGAAGTTCTTTGCTGTGGACGAGACGGAGGAGACATCGTTCGCCCAAGTCGTCAATCACGCTCAAGAACATCCAGAGTCGTTGCCCGTGCGCGTTGAGCGCAAGGAGAACGGATTTCTCGGGCTCGTGGGCGCGGCGGGAACTCCTGGATTGTTCCGCTTCTGGTCGAAGTCGGGGCAAACGGATTATTCCGCGCTTATCGAGCGCCTGTTTCCTTCAGATTCAGCGGTACGTGCCGAATTGTGGCGTATGTTGCATGAGTGGAATGTCACGGCGGCGTTTGAAGTCATCGATCGCGAGTCCGACCGGCACATCGTTGGATACGAATCATCCGGGCTGCGCTTGCTGCATCTGATTCGTAATGCCGAATCGTTCTCCATCGATGCCGCTCACGAGGAAACGTTCACTCTTGCCGGCGGCTTCGTGCGGCCGGAAACGGTGGCGATCCGCCATTCGCCGGAAGAAGTCGCCCAGGCAATCGGCGAAGCCAAGGCAAGCCCGCGTGAAGGCGTGGTGCTATATTTTGCCGACGGTTGGATGGTGAAGGTGAAGTCAGACCGGTACAAGTTGGTCAAGGCGATGCGCCCTCTTATGCAACGCGTGCTGCTGCGTGGTCGTTCCTTCAACAAGTCCGGCGACATTGCCGATTTGGCTCGCCGTATCATCGATTACGCACACGAACACCACATCGACCTGGCCTACGAGCGGCAGGCATTCGGCGAGCGCGATATCGATATGACCAAGGTCAACGACATCGTGGACCACGTGCGGTAACTGCTGAGTTCTAGCGCAATATCTTCTGACCAACGTATGTATCACGAAAGCATGTGTCGTGAAAGCATGTATTGCGCTAGAACCAAATCATTCTCGTTGAGGCCGGATAATGAATCTCTATGCTTTGAACATGACGCACCATATGCCGGCATTTCCTTGCGCGAACAACTGTTCATTACGAACATTGTACTGATGCCGTTACAGAACAGAAGAGGGTGCTGTCCTACTTTGCTGACGACGTTGCATTGAAGCTCGACTCATGCCATGTGTTCTACACTCCGAACGTGGGGATCCGAGGCGTATCCAGCTACGAGCACAGCTTCGATTTCCTGTTCCAGCGTAGCGCCAACCATCCGACCCGGTTCTGCCAGGCACCGAACCGATTCGACAAGGACGCCGTGAAAGACATCATGTTCGGTTGGGATGACACGAAGAAGGATCCCAAGCGCAGGGATTCCCGGCTGATAGTCATCGGCGACGACCGGCAGACGCCGTTGCAGCGCGGCGCGCTCACCGCGTTCCGCAACTACGGTGTGACCGTTATCCCCTACTCCAAATTGGAAGAGCGGGCTCCCGTGGAACTCGCCGCGTAGCTTCCGAGCCATATAAGGACTCATCCCGACGACTCACCGCGAGCACCGGGATGAGTCCTTGGTTCTTGTGTTTCGCTATATGATCTTGTGTTTCGCTATATGATTGAGTCATGTCGGACGACAATGTCCGGCACGAAGAGAGACCCATCATGAAAAAGGCAATCGCACTGCTTGTTGCGGCGATGTTGCTTACCGGCCTGTCCGCTTGCGGGGGAAGCACTACGGCCGATGCGCCGGCCAAATCCGATGGCACGTCAAAGACCGAGACCAATAAGGAAGAACCCAAACCCCAGCCGGCCGATCTGACCGGCACATGGAAGCAGACCAATTCCAACGACCCGAGCTCATACATGGAAGCTACCATCAGCGGCGACACCATCGAGGTCAACTGGATCGGCACCGACACCAAGAGCCTCTACTGGAAGGGCACCTATCAGGCACCGGCCGCAGCCGGCGATTGGAAATGGACCAGCCAGGGCGACACCGAGACCATGGCCAGCGCGCTCCTCGCCTCGCAGGATGCCACCAAGGACTTCACCTACAGTGAGGCGGACGGCGTGAGCTGGGAGACCACCGCGCTCGGTACCACCATCACCGTCAAGACGGTCAAGCAATAAATCCCGTGTCGGGCGGATCAAGCCCTAAACACGAAACCGCCCCGGTCACTCTGCGAGCGCCGGGGCGATTCTGTTCCTGGATAAGGGTTATTTGATTCCGTTGGCCTTCATGTAGGCTTTCATGGTTTCGTAGCATTGTGCGGTTTGGAGTGCGTCGTCTGCCGCGCGATGGCTTTCCGTTTGTGCGATGCCGAATCGGCGGATGATGTCGACAAGGCGGTGTTTCGGCTCTTCTGGGTAGAGGGCGCGGTCCAGTGGCAGGGTGTCGATGGTTTTGTTGCCGATGTGTCTCATGCCGAGTCTGGTGGTGTTGGCGAGGAGGAAGGCGGCGTCGAATTCGTTGATGTTGTGGCCGATGAGGGTGTCGTTCCCTATGAATCTGATGAAGTCCGGGAGCACTTGGTCTACGGTCGGCTGGTTGCGCAGATCGGCGTCGGTGAGTCCATTGAGACGTGTGATCTCCTCGGGCAGCGGACGTTGTGGGTTGATGAGCTGGCTGTACCGTTTGACCGGTCGGCCGTTCCTGACGCGGATGGCCCCGATCTCCACGATCCTGTCATCGCTTGGCGAGAACCCGGTGGTCTCCAAGTCTATGGAGGTGTAGTTGTCCACCATGAGGTCTTTGGCCTTGACTGGCTT
>ENA-ORND01001664-ORND01001664.1-human-gut-metagenome-genome-assembly--contig:-NODE-1664-length-14706-cov-4.535663_pt1 | contig 14706 bp, 15 predicted proteins | sample MGYA00242111_ERZ509014 | MGnify/ENA primary metagenome ERZ509014 (study PRJEB26280, sample SAMEA2338694) | human gut metagenome | biome: human gut; feature: human-associated habitat; material: faeces... | reverse complement strand
AGCTGTACAATCATAATGAGTTCCCCCTTCCAGTAAGAAACAACATATTGTTTGTTATAGGTAAAATACAAACTCTACGAATAATATAATAGCATTTAATGTCTTGACATCCAATGATGTGGTCAAGCAGATTACGGTAAGAGTAAATTCGAAAAATAGATTTTCGTAACCTATCATAAAATAAAATTGCTATATTTGTGATTTATATGATAAGTTGAGTTACGACAAAAAAGTACAATGGATATCAAGTTGGCAAGAAAATTAAATTAAAAAAATGAAAATTGTGGGAGAACAGGTCAGTCTAGCTAGACTACGCAGAAATCTTAGTGTTACTTAGATTCCGAACATGTCATGTGTTTGCTTTCTATAGTTTCACACATAAATATTACTTTGTTGCTATCGGCCAACTTTACATGAAACAGGAGCGATTAACGTATGAAGTTATACAAATCTTAAACGTGTCTTCTTAAAGATATCTTAAAGATAAAAACCAATCTTAGATATTTGCTGTGACTAAATACTAATTTCAACGAAATCAAAGAACTTAATTTTCCCTTTTCCGGAATTATTTGATTTAATATTTAATTTGTCCAGATTTTTAACTGGATGCAAATGATGTTTAATATGAAAAGACAAGTATTTTTTAGTTTTCACTACAATCGTGATGCATGGAGAGCTTCTCAAATTCGCAACATGGGAAAAGTCGATGGACAGTCTACTTTTTGTGATAATGACTGGGAAGAGGTTCGCTATAAGTCAGATACAAAGATACGAGAATGGATAGATAAACAACTTTCTATGCGTTCTTGTCTAGTTGTATTAGTAGGTTACGAAACATCTGAGAGGAAGTGGGTAAAATATGAAATTGAAAAAGCAATGGAATTGCACAAAGGTATTGTTGGTATTCGCATTGACCGACTCAAAAACAGTCAGGGTAATCAAGATAATGAAGGTTGCAATCCGTTTTTCAACGTTATCACCCCATCTGGACATAGGTTATCAAACTATGTTACTCTATTCAAATCTATCTATAGTTCAAGTGAATATGTTTATAATGACATAAAAGATCATATAGAAGATTTGATTGAAGACGCTATAGACAATAGATGGAATTATTAAATACGCTTTTATATGTTAAATTATGACGCACAAGATCTCCAATATCTTCAGATGATGCAGGAGAACATTACTAGAATGGCTGGGAATAGTGCCAATGCCAAAACTTGGTTAGTTACTATTGTTACAGGCTTTTTTGCTATTGGTTGTAGTATTAAGGATTTAGATTGGTGGTTGCTTCTAGCAATAATCCCAATAATTGTGTTCTGGTATATAGATGCTTATTATCTTCGTTTAGAGCGTGCCTTGCGTAATAGAGAACAGAAATATATCAATCTCATGAATTCATTAGAGGACACAGGAGATAATTCAACAGAAGAAAAAAGGAATGCTCTTTTTGACTTTCGACCATTGTTTATGGACAATGAAGATAACAATGCAAAACTAAAAAGAACAAAGTATATGATGTTAAACAAGTCTGTATATCCTGTCTATTTAATTATGCTATTCATGATTATAGTTGCTACAGTTGTTATAAATATATGTAACTAATACCCTTCTATTATGGCAAGAAACGTATTCGTATCCTACAAATATGCAGATGAAAATGTACAACACTTGTTTGGGCATTTTCCTACCAAGGCACGTCATTATGTGGACGAGATAGAAAAACTATTAGCTGCAGAGGATCATATATTCTTTGGAGAGCATGATGGAGAAGATTTGTCTGATTGGTCAGAAGATGAAATTTGGCAAGAGTTAAAGGACAGAATCTTTCCCACGACTATTACTATTGTCCTAATTTCCCCAAATATGAAAGAGTATGGAAAGTATGATAAATCGCAATGGATTCCATGGGAAATTTATTATTCATTAAGAGAAACGGTTCGTAGTGACAGAAAGAGTCATAGAAATGCAATACTCGCAGTTGTTTTACCTGATAAACAAGGGAATTATGAATATGCATTAAAGTCAAATACATGCTGCGAAACAGGTTGTACAACATATATCAAAGATTGGATACAATAATAAAAGAGAATTTATTTAATCAAAAATATCCGGATATTGTTGATTGTCAAAATAATACTAGAATTTGGTATGGCGAATATAGCTATATTCCTATGGTTAGATGGGATTACTTTAAATATCATGTTACCTCATTAATAGAACGTGCAGAACGAATTAAAGATGATTATGAGAAAAATAATTCTTATAAACTATACGTTAGCGTTAATAAATAAGCATTTGAATATATGTCCATCTACTACCGCAAGCAGAATTATCGAGATATGATTTTCAAGAAGAACCTACATCTAAAGCATATTTCTGAAAAGTTGTTTGAAGTTATGCCAAAGAATTTCTCTTTTAAGGATTTCTTGTCTGCATTTAAAGAGTGCTATCCGTGTCAATGGGAGGATATTGTACGTTATTGTAAGGAAAAGAAAAATGATTTTTATCGAAGAAGCCGTAAAGGGCTTCGTACAGTTCCATATTATACTCCAGAGCAGTATTTAAAACATACGGTTCATATGCGCTCTTTATCTAAATATTTGAATGAACAGGATAGGAATAATAAGTATGCATCTTTAGTTCTTAAAGGGCAAGAGAAGAAAAGGCGGCGTAATGATAAGCTCGCTTCAAATCTTGTTTTTGTTCAGGAGGTTTGCCCTCCATACATCAAACAACTGATCAAATCATATTTCAAAACGCGTAAGACTTCTCCTCTTGACATCAATGCACGTTACCTAATACTCCTAGAGGCAACTCAGTTCCGATGTGATGAAACGATAGAATTCTTGAATAAGATAAATGCTTGCGAAAAAAATAATGATCTTCGAGAAATGGCCTTTTATTCCCTTCAGAGACTAGGAGAAAATCCATGGTTGTCAAAGAAACGTAAAGGTAAAAGGCGTCTCTCTATGCTAAAACCAATTGATGTACAGAAAAATCCTACAGAACTAATTCAACTTATATACTCCAATCAACATATGTTGTATCAGGAATATGATGTTTTTCTTTCTCATAGTTCACTTGATGCCAATGAGCTTTTACAACTTAAAGTTCTCCTTAATCAGCAAGGAAAGACTGTATATATTGATTGGGTAAATGATAGAGTAATGCTGAATCGTCAAAATCAAAATCATGATACATGGAAAGCTCTAGAACTAAGAATGGATCAATCCAAGACGTTACTTTATGTGATGACGGATAATAGCATTAAATCGCCATGTACAGAAAGAGAGGTTATGTATTTTAAGAACGTATCTAAAAGCGTGAAAGTATACAAGCCACATCCTGTTTCATTGCCTACTCCTAGTTATTTAGATGGATGTGATTTTATAACAGAAAAACAGTTACATAACCTTTGAATGCGTTTAAGAAAAGGAAGAGTTGCTGTTAGCAATGCAGTTTCGCTATATATTTTGAATGATAAAACGGTTGGTCTTTCGAGAATTTACAACCGTCTTATAGGTTGTTGTAAGTAATATTTTAAAGCATATATCAAGAAAGCTGAATCTTTTTTGATAATGTCCTTCTTCGTTACTATTTCATAAAACTTCTAATAATGAATTTTTAATCATTTTCTGATTCACTGCATCTGTCATGGAAATGCGAAGTAAGTGAAACCCTAATTTTTTGTGAATATTTGATTTCTAAACTCATAGCTTGTTTATTCGCTTCATTTCCTAATGAGACAATTGTATCAAGTTGAATTTTATAAAATTGATTTAATATATTGATAATGAATTTAATATACTGACAATGAAAATATGGAAGTATTTTGTTGTATTCTAAAGTTTTCATGATATTCTCGGATAAGTGTGTTATTTTAGCAGAAATTATATCTATCAAGAATATAAGTATTAGTTAGAGTTTTTTGTTCAGTTGGAAGTATTGATAATCCTATTCCTATATTTTTTTGTTTAGGATTAAATGCCCCCGACAATACGTCGAAAGTTTACAGAATAAAACACTTAAACATTTCTTGGACAATACAAAAGTACGACTAAAGAAGCCTATTATATAATATAATTCACTACTTTTGTAGAATAATAGTGTTTGTATTATGAAATTGAACAGAATAAAACCTGTTTTAGCAGAAAAGGGTATTTCTCAAACATGGCTGGCTAAGAAACTTGGCAAGAGTTTCAGCATGGTCAATGCGTATGCTTGCAACCGTTCACAGCCTAATTTGGATACTCTTCAGCAAATTGCGGAGATTCTTCAAGTTGATTTGAAGGAACTTATAACTGATAAAGAAGAAAGGTAAAGTTATGGAATACAAATTCAATGAAAATACACGAGTGCAGGTTCCGGCTGCCTTACATTTGTGTAGGCTTGGATATACATATTTGGACAATATAACAGAATATGACAGCAAGACTAATATTCTGACGGATGTATTTTTGCGTAGCGTTCAACGTCTGAACCCAGAGCTGTCCGATTTGCAGGCAAAGCAATTGCTGAGTGAAATCATATTGATACTTAATAATAATGATCTTGGAAGGGAATTTTATAACAAACTGTCTTCCAACAGTAATATAAAACTGATAGACTTCCAAAATGCCGATCGTAACGAATGGCATGTAACCACTGAATTTGAGTGTGAGAATCAGGATAGCGGAGACAGTTTTAGACCGGACATAACATGTTTTGTAAATGGACTTCCATTAGCGTTTATTGAGGTCAAGAAGCCGAATAACCATGATGGTATTCTGGCAGAAAGGGAACGTATCAACGTGCGGATGCGTAACGAAAAATTCCGAAGATTCCTGAATGTTACTCAGTTGATGATATTTTCCAACAATCAGGAATATGACAATGAAAGTAGAGTCCCGATTCAAGGTGCATTTTATTGCTGTACATCCAAAAGTAAAGCTTTCTTCAACGTCTTCCGTGAGGCTGATAAAGGTTTTGTTGCAGGGTATCCTTATAAGGCTGTATCTGATAGTATGGAGAAACAGATATTACAACACAGAAATTGTGTAGTTATCAAGAACCTACCAGAATATAATACAAACAAAGATATCAATACTCCGACCAACAGGATTCTAACATCAATGCTCAGCAAAGAAAGATTTCTGTTTTTACTAAGATATGGTTTTGCCTATGTGGACAAAAAGATTGAACTAGAAGACGGTAGTAAGACTACCCAGTTGGAAAAACATGTAATGCGTTACCAACAGCTTTTTGCCTCTTTTGCTATCCGAAAGAAGTTGGATAATGGAGTAAAAAGCGGGATTATCTGGCATACACAAGGTAGCGGAAAAACAGCCTTGACATATTATTCCGTACGTAGTCTGACTGATTTTTATGCGGCAAAGAAAACAGCTGTGAAATTTTATTTCATTGTGGATCGTCTTGATTTGATGGAACAGGCTAAGGATGAATTCGTGGCAAGAGGACTGTCTGTCAGGACGGCTAACAGCAGGGACGAATTGATGTCAGATATACGTAGTACGAATTTGACAGAAAATGCAGAAGGAAAAGCAGAGATAATGGTGGTCAATATTCAGAAATTCAAACAGGACTCTGCCAAAATACAGATTGATTCTAATTATAGTACCCGTTTGCAGCGTATTTTCTTTATTGATGAAGCACATAGAGGTTACAATCCTCAGGGAAGTTTCTTGGCAAATTTGTTGTCAGCTGATAAAGATTCTATAAAGATTGCTTTGACAGGGACACCTTTGTTGAGAGAGGAAAGGGAATCCTGGCGTGTATTCGGTGATTACATAGATACCTATTATTACGATAAGTCAATAGCAGACGGCTATACTCTGAAACTTATGAGAGAACCTGTCGAAACAATCTATAAAGAGAAAATAGAGAGTATTCTTGACAAACTGGCAGGTGATATTGAAGTCAGAAAAAGTGATATAGACCGCAACAAGATCATTGAACATGAATCTTATCTCAATGCATTGATAGACTATATTATTGCTGATTTTCGTCGGTTCCGTATTGAACAGGCTGATGATACGGTAGGTGCGATGATTGTGTGTAAGACAAATCCGCAAGCCCGTGAAATGTACCGTTTGTGGCAGGAGCGTTTCAACAAGGCATTGTATATAGAAGAAAAACATGATGAAAATCTGATGATGGCTGCTGAGCCGATGGTCGCTTACGGACATCATACAAAACCACTGAAGGCTTCTTTAATCTTGCATGATGAAGGAGACAAGGAGGAGCGTAAGGCATACATTGATGAATATAAGAAGAAACTATCAGTTGATATCTTGATTGTCAATCAGATGCTTTTGACTGGTTTTGATGCTCCCCGTTTGAAGAAACTCTATTTGGGGCGTAGCCTTGACGGGCACGATTTGCTCCAGGCATTGACAAGAGTAAACAGACCATACCATAAATTCAAGTATGGCTATGTCGTGGATTTTGTAAATATCAAGGAAAATTTCGATGCTACAAATGACCGCTATCTGCGTGAATTGAACCGTACTGCCGATATTGAGGAAACAGGCGAAAAGGAAACAGTAGGAGAGGCACTCATTGTAGATAAGGAGCAGATTATAGAACAGATAAAAGAAATCCGCAGTATTTTGTTCAATTATACTTGCGATAATCTTGAAGAGTTCAGAAAAGAAATAGATGAAATTGAGAATAAAGAAAATCTATATACGCTCCGTTCTACCCTTGAAAATGCTAAGGCAATCATAAACCAAATAAGGGCATTTGGAGATGAAGAACTTAAAGAAAAGATCGACAGTCTGCCTAAAGGTACTGTCCCTACACTTATTACGGAGGTTTCACACCGCATAGAACGAATGAATCTGTTGGAGAGTACCGAACATAAAGCAGATGTGTCCGGAATTATCAATGTCGCTCTTTCAGAATTGGAATTCGAGTTCAAGAAAGGTATTTCAGAGGAATTGCGTATTATTGTCAATGACATCCGCGAACGTTGCGAAAGAGTTCAGGCTGAATTTGAAGCTAACTTTGATAGAACGGAAGACAAGTATGTGATTTTAGCTGACGAGTTTCGGGAATATTTTAGGAAGAAAGGTTTTGTCCCTCAAAGTACTCAAGATGCAAAAGAAAGCATTGATTATATGGATGCGGTGATGAAGAAAATTCGTGAAATCAACCGTCGCAACAATATACTCAAAAAGAAATATCAGGGAGACGAGCGTTTTGTTCGTATTCACAAGCGGATAGAAGAGGAAAATGAAAAGCGTGAAAGGCCTATTATTTCTAAAGCCGAATACGAAATAGCAGAAAGTCTGTCAAAAATGAAGCGTGAGATTGATAACCGTATTTACCTTGATATAAACATCATAGCGAATGAAAACAGTTTCAAACGGGATACGTTGGCTATGATAGGCCATCAACTCGTCGACTTGGGGATAAAAGCGAGTCTTCCCGACAGGAAGTTCATCAACAATCTCATTGCAAATGAATATATAAACCAATACAATCAACTTTACTTGAGATAATATGGATGCAAATACCCAGAATATATCAGAAGCTACTATAGCCCTTATTGATTCATTGAAATCGACCACTTCCCATTTTGGTCTTGCCAATAGTGGTGGTGAGTACAAGATCATTACGGAAATGTTTCTGTATAAGTATTTCAATGATAAATTCGGATATGAGGCAAAGCAGGATAAAATATACGGAGAAAGATTGAGCAAGGCAGACAAGTGGGATGCGGAATATGATAAATTCACTGAAGAGGAAGTCGAAGATCTGTTCAGCTATCTTCCCGCATCTGTTCCGTTGCTTAAACCTGAGCATACATTGGCGCATTTGTATAATACTTCAGGAGCAGGAGATTTTTCAACACGTCTGGATGCGACACTGATTGACATTGCCAATCTGAATGCGGATACTTTTTCTGTTGTAACTTCAGGGAAAAGCAGAGTCAATATATTCAGTGCACTCACACAGTTTGTAACAGATCCGCAGAAAAGGGATGATTTTGCACGTTCATTGATGAGTTCCGTTGCATCATTCAATTTTGAAAGTGTTTTTGCGGAAAAATATGATTTCTTCTCACGGATATTTGAATATCTTATAAAGGATTACAACAATGCTGGGGGCGGAAAATATGCGGAATATTACACCCCGAGAGCCATCGCACAGGTAATGGCTCGCCTGCTGGTCGGAGATGAAGCAAACCTACGTGGAGTGACCTGTTATGACCCATCGGCAGGAACAGGTACTTTGCTTATGGCTTTGGCTCATCAGATAGGTGAAGACCGTTGTACGATCTTCAGTCAAGACATATCGGAAAAATCCAGTGAGATGCTCCGGCTGAATCTCATTCTGAACAATCTGTCAGGAAGTCTTCCTAATGTTGTACAAGGGAACACTCTTACGGAACCATACCACAAGGAAGAAAACGGATCTCTCCGAAAATTCGATTTCGTTGTGTCCAATCCGCCATTCAATCTGGATTTCTCAGATTTTAGAGATACATTAGCTTCTGATACGGTGCGTTTTTGGGCGGGAGTCCCATCTGTGCCGGCAAAGAAGAAAGATTCAATGTCTATCTACTTGTGTTTTATCCAGCATCTCATCAATTCGCTGAAAACAAATGGCAAGGGGGCTATTGTCATTCCTACGGGATTCATTACAGCCAAAAGTGGTGTTGAAAGAAAAGTCCTGACGAAAATTGTAGATAACCGCTGGGTGTATGGCTGTATTTCTATGCCAAGCAATGTGTTCGCAAATACAGGTACGAATGTTTCCGTTCTGTTCTTTGACAAAGCTGCTTCTGCTGAGAAAGTCATATTGATTGATGCGAGCAAGTTAGGAGAGGAATATAAGGAAGGGAAAAATAAAAAACGTAGATTGCTGAAGGACGACATTGACTTAATTGTCAATACATTCAAAAATAAAGAAGCCATAGAGGATTTTTCGGTTGCGGTAAGCTATGATGAAATAAAGGAGAAAGGTTATTCGTTGTCTGCCGGACAGTATTTCGACATCAAGATTGACTATGTGGACATTACCGAAGAAGAGTTCAATAACCGCATGGCAAATTATAAGGCTGAACTGTCACGTCAATTTGCAGAGAGCCATCGTCTGGAGCAGGAGATAATGAAGCAGTTGGACGCTTTGCACTTTAATGTAAATGTTGGAAGTAATGAGTAAAGAATTGACCATCATAGATAAAGACTACATCCGGTGGGTGGAAGACCTTAGTATACGCTATCGTCAAAGTCAAATTAAAGCAGCGGTCAGGGTTAACCGTGAGTTGCTTAAATATTACTGGGAACTTGGTCGTGACATAGAAGAGATGCGTGTGGAAGAACGATGGGGCGAGAAAGTCATCAAGAACCTTTCAGTGGATTTACAACGCAGGAATCCCAACTCGACAGGTCTTTCTCGAACCAACATATATTACGCAAAGAAATTCTATCTGCTTTATTCTCAGTATCTAAAAGTTGTCCCACGAGCTGTGGGACAATTGCAAGATGGAAAAGTGCCACAACCTGTGGCAGAATCTTCGAAGCCTGTCCCACAAACTGTGGGACAATTGGAAGAGATGCTTTTCTCCATACCTTGGGGGCATCACCGTTACTTGATGGACAGGTACAGTAAAGAACCGGCAAAGGCTCTCTTCTATGTGAGAAAGACTATGGAAGAGGGTTGGAGTCGAGACACATTGCTCAACTTTATGGATAGCGGCCTGTATGAACGGGAAGGAAAGGCTTTGACAAATTTCACCCGCACATTGCCGGAAGCGACAAGCGATCTTGCACAAGAACTGACAAAAGACCCTTATAACTTTGCATTTACAGGAATAACTCAACCTTATAATGAGCATATTCTCAAAGATGCGCTGCTTGCCAATATCTCACAATTCTTGCTGGAACTCGGTACTGGATTCGCATACATAGGCAAAGAGTATAGACTTCAGATCGGACAAAAGGAGAAATTTATCGATCTGCTTTTCTACAACTTGAATCTATCATGCTATGTAGTGATTGAAGTGAAAATCGGCGAATTTGATTTTCAAGACCTCGGACAGTTAAGCGGCTATGTGGTCGCTTGTAATCATATTCTTAGAAAAGAGGGAAGAGACAATCCTACAATCGGTTTGCTTATTTGCCGCCAAAAGGATTCAATGCTTGCCCAATACGCATTGGAAGGCAGCAATCTCCCATTGGGAATATCTGAATATGAGCTATCAAAACTTTATCCGGAAAAAGTGGAGGGAACTATGCCTACTATAGAAGAGATTGAGGCAAGATTAGGTGAAAATCTAAATGGAAAACAAACTGAATTATGATCGACAACCTGGTTCAATGGGCAACCTTATTAAGCCCAATAATTAGTGTAATTGCTATAATTGTCGCACTACATGTAGCTCGCAGTTCATCAAAGGATGCACAAAAGCAGATTGCTGCAATTCGTCACTTGCTTGATGTATTCATAGCTGCTAATAATCTGGATATAGTAGAAGCACAACGAAAATATCAACAGCAACTTGTAGAATTAGATAAAGAGATTGAAGATGCTCAAATGGAGGTTGATATAGTATACCCTTTTGTAGGAGGAGCAAGAATTGACCATATCATAGCAGCACAAGAAAAAGCAGAACAGAAAGCGCATCTCGATCAGTTATTGGCCAAGCGCAGGGAGATTGAGGTAAATCTATCTTTAATTCAAGATTATGTTAAAAAAGCGACACGGTAAATGGAATTGAAAAAATATAAGCTTGGAGAAATCCTCGATGTCACAAGAGGAGCAAGTCTCAGTGGCGAGTTTTATGCGACTGAGGGTAAATATATTCGTTTGACATGCGGCAATTTTGACTATCAGAATAACAGCTTTAAGGAAAATAAATCCAAAGACAACCTTTATTATGTCGGTGATTTTAAGCCAGAGTTTTTAATGAAAGGGGGTGATATTATTACCCCCTTGACAGAACAGGCAATAGGTTTGCTTGGCTCTACTGCTATTATTCCAGAAAGCGGGAAATATATTCAGAGCCAAGATGTGGCAAAGATTGTTTGTAAAGAAAATCTGCTAGACAAGGATTTTGCTTTCTATCTTATATCCTCTAATGTCATAAAACAACAATTGAGTGCGGCCGCTCAGCAAACAAAAATCCGGCATACTTCACCAGATAAAATCAAGGATTGTATTGTATGGATTCCTGAATTGACTGAGCAGAAGCGCATAGGAAAATTGCTCCGCAATCTTGATTCTAAAATAGAACTCAATCGTCGGATAAATCAGAATTTAGAGGCAATGGCAAAGCAACTCTACGATTACTGGTTTGTGCAGTTTGATTTTCCAGATGAAAACGGAAGACCATATAAATCAAGTGGTGGTAAGATGGTTTGGAATGAGAAGTTGAAGAGGGAAATTCCAGAAGGATGGGATAGTATACCAATTGGTAATTATGCTCCTTGTAAAGGTGGTTATGCATTTAAATCAAGTGATTTTTGTAAAAGAAGAGGTGTACCTGTTATTAAAATAGGAAATATTCGAGACGACTATACTTTAGATATGACAGATTGTCAATGTATTGAGAATTTCGATAATTCACAATTTCTTGCAAAAAGATTTGATTTAGTAATAGCTATGACTGGTGCTACAATTGGTAAATTTGCTATATCTCAAAGAGACTATTGGGTAAATCAACGAGTTGGCCGGTTTGAACTTGGTGATACTCCTCTTAATCGATTAGGTTATCTTTTCAACTCACTTAAGCAAGATTATTTCCGTGAACAAATATTTCAAATAGCTAGTGGATGTGCCCAACCTAATATAAGTAGTGAGCAAATTGATGCAATTCTTATACTTAAACCGAAAGACTCAATACTTTCACAATTTAATAATATCTGCAGATCTTTATTAAAGCAACAAAGTGAGAATCTGCTTCAAATAGAAGAATTGACTAAGCAGCGTGACGAACTACTACCGCTCTTAATGAACGGTCAAGTGTCGGTAAATTCTGATTTATCTGTTCATTAAGGCGAATTTTACTATCTAAATTCAAGAAAAATGTGCCAATGCTTTCCTCTGAACATGAAAATGTTGGCACTTCATATCTTAGAATTTGTTCTTTGTCTCCACGAGGCATCTTGCTTCCTTTTGTTCCTTGCATGACATAGTCAAAAAAGGAATCTTGAAGAAGTATAGCATAAAGATAATTTGGTGAATGGCCATTTTTCGCTCTGAGAACCAGCACATCAGGGGATGCTCCACCATCAACATCTGCGAACCAAACTTTTTTAAGATAAGGTCTAATATTGGCTATTAACACATCGCCACGCTGATAACGAATAAGACTACAAGGTTGTGGCGGAAGATTAGTTGCAATCTCCCGTCCTTTCTTGTTTTGCAATATACAATCAGTTGTAACATATTCTGCCAAAGATATATCATTACTGCTGATTTTATCTGTTACATAATATGCAATAGAAGATAATTGAGCCATTTGCATTCATTTTTGAATGCAAAGTTACATTTTTTAGCCAGAATCAAGCACTGTAGTTTACCCTAAATACTTCTTATGGGCCAGCTTTACATTATTTTGATTAACAATAGCATAATGCAATGTGGTATCAATGCGTACATGACCGAGCAATCGCTGCACTTGTTCGATTGGCATACCTTTATCGATGGCCATTGTTGCAAGCGTACGACGAAATTTATGAGGATGGACCTTAGGCATAGAAAGGGATTGCCCAAGTTTCCGGATACGCACTTCTACACCACTGATAGTTAGGCGAGTGAATGGTGAATGTAGTGAAACAAATAAAGCCGGATTGCTATCTGTGCGTGCATCGAGGTATTGCTGCAAATGTAACTTCGTTCTGGCATTGAAATAAACGATGCGTTCTTTATTACCTTTTCCGAACACAATACATTGCCGTTCGTGGAAATCTATATCATCACGGTTCAGTTTTACAAGTTCTCCTACACGAATGCCTGTAGACGAAAGGATGTCTATAAGAGCAAGATCTCGTTTATTAGTACAACTATCACGCAGTTGTTCCAACTGTTCATCAGAAAGCACCTCTTTAACAAGTGAATCCGTTTTTACCTTGTGAATGCGTCTGACCGGACTTTTGGCAATATAATCTTCATCTTCTAACCATGCAAAGAAACTAGAAAAAATACGTCGCATATTGTCAATGGTTACTTTGCTTGATTGATGTTCTTCTTGATATTCAGAAAGATAGGAGCGAATATCTGTTGTGGTAATATGACAAATTGCAACAGATAGTACAACCAATAATCGTTCAATGGTATTACGGTAGTAGGCTAATGTTTTGTCCGAACATCCTTCTATCTTTTTTGCTGATATGAAAGAGTTTAGAAGATGTTCATTTTCTTGTGATTGTTTGCTAAGACAATCTGCTTTTTCAATAATTTCTACATTATATAGTTCTGATGCAAGCACAGTTTTAAGCTGTGCCATTTGTCTGCTGTCTAAGTTACGCTGCATCTTCGCAACTATGGCCTGAATGATGTTCTCTTTCATAATTCTGATATTTAGTTCTCTATAATATAAGACTATTAAATCAGAATTTAGAGGCGATGGCAAAACAGCTTTATGATTACTGGTTTGTTCAGTTTGACTTTCCTGATGAGAATGGAAGACCATATAAGTCAAGTGGCGGTAAGATGGTTTGGAATGAGAATTTGAAGAGAGAGATACCCGAAATTTTTGAATGGTGTACGTTGAAAGATTTCATTCAATTGGAAGATTCCAAAAGAATTCCACTTTCAAGTAAAGAACGTTTAGATAAAAAGGGGATTTATCCATACTATGGAGCTACTGGTATAATGGATTATGTAAATGATTATATCTTCGATGGAGATTATTTGCTTTTGGCAGAAGATGGTTCAACATCAGATGCGAATGGAAATCCCATAGTTCAATATATCTGGGGTAAGAATTGGGTGAATAATCATGCCCATATTATTCTTCCTCAAACAGACGGATTTATACTATACACTTACCAACTTCTTAAAAATATACCTGCAAAAATGATAGAAACAGGTTCTATTCAAAAGAAGATTAGTCAGGAAAATCTACTTGCTTATAAAATTATACTTCCTATACAAAGGTTGATAAAATACTATTGTGAGATTATTTCACCTTTATGGGAACAACGAAAAAATAATATTGAAGAAATACTAGCTCTGACTAAGCAGCGAGACGAACTTCTACCACTTCTGATGAATGGTCAAGTGTCGGTAAATTCTGATTTATCGGTATATAAAGAGAATGAGAGGAAATATCCCCTCATTTTCTTTAAACCTAATATCAGACATTCAATTCCTTCAACGGCAACCCATAATTATATTGTCTGAAAAATCCTCTGTGGATAAGTTTCAAACCAAGGGTCTGATAATACTTGTAGTCATCATCCTCGGTGCAGAGGTATTTGTAACCATAGCGTGGGGCGTACTCCTTGAAGAAACGAGCAAGGTCTTTCAGGTTCTCCTGCTGATTCCGTTTGAAGTTGCTGCGCACAATGATGATGCTCCAGTCGGGGATACTGCCAACGCCACAACTGTATTCCCAGAAACGGATATATAAATCTATTTCGCCTACATGGACGGAAACACATATGCCGTTGGCGTTGTGCATGACGGAACAGCAGTTTCTGTAACCGAATCTCTCACACAAATAGAGATTGAAATCGTAAATAAAAT
>ENA-ORND01001646-ORND01001646.1-human-gut-metagenome-genome-assembly--contig:-NODE-1646-length-14836-cov-3.955822_pt1 | contig 14836 bp, 24 predicted proteins | sample MGYA00242111_ERZ509014 | MGnify/ENA primary metagenome ERZ509014 (study PRJEB26280, sample SAMEA2338694) | human gut metagenome | biome: human gut; feature: human-associated habitat; material: faeces... | reverse complement strand
GAGGTATAAAATTTAACATTAATGTTTACCCCATTCGTTGCACCCCGCGCCAAGAACTTGAAACGCTGTCCAACAAAATCTGGGTCAAGGTTTATTTTAATGCTGTTCCCGACTATCCCGCCCAGCGCAAGTTTGTATGTTGTTGCTCCAGCGGGTTTAGTTATAGCGGCGCCCTTTCCAAGTGTTACAAGGTCACTAATGTAATACGCATTCTCTGTACCAAGATAAACATAATGATATGGTAGCTTTTGCGCTTTATACACCAACTGACTCCCCACATACGCTTCCTGTACCTCCTTACTCCCTACATAGAGCTTTTTACTTGAACTACCTAAAGAAATACCCATAGTTATTCCTCCTTATTTCTGCTCTCAACCAAGAGCGTATTTATTGCTAACAGGATATGCCTTAACCTTGCCTTTGCTTCTCCAATATCCCCACACTTCATCAGTATTTCGATAATATCGTAATGCAGCCCTGACAAGATTTTTCGAGTTCGTCTGTCCATTAGTTAACCTCGTCTTTCCATAAGTTCATTTTTGCGCCACAGTGTGGACAATAATCCGTCTTTGCATCAAACCCAATCTCGCAAGCGGAGCAATACTGAATATCACCAGCAGCTTCGCTGTGGAAAGGCATCCACAGCCCGCGTCTTTCCATCGTGATAAGTATGCACTTCATACTCTTACCTCCTGCTCCAACAACTTCAACGCATCCCTGATAGCAAAATACATATGTGCTTCCGCAGGGCTAACCATCCCCCTGTCGCACTCATGCAATATAGAAAGGCATCTCACATCTTCCAATAGTTCTTTTGCTTTAATAATGTTGTCAATCATATGCTTATCCTCCATATTCCCACCCACCCACCACTTATTTTATTCAGTTACAAGGTAAAGTGTGGTCGCAACAGGGTTAGTGGGCAGTTGAGTCACCACCTGAATTGCCGTAACATTTTGAATCATGGGAGCCAGTGCAGACTGTGCAGCATAATAGCTCGCAGGCTGACCATTCAGATTAGCAGCATTGTTAGCGCTTGTTGCACTTGTCGCAGCATCCGCAACCTCCGCAGCGTGAACCTTACCAGTAGCACCGGAACCCACATAGTCAGAGGTTTCCATATAACCCGCAAGGTCAACGCTTGCACCGTTGGTGACAATAGTCAGCACACCACCAGCCTGAATAGCGATGATGTTAGAGTTAATTCTGAACGCATAATCCGGCAGGGAAGTGCCGTCAGGCAATCTCGCAGTAACATTCTGCCCATCAACCGTAAAGGTATCACCAGTACGGAAGTCACCAGTAGCGGTAAAGCGCAGAACAGGAACACCAGCGGTGGCACGAACAATAGCGTGGAGAGTGCCGGACTTATTGTGCGTAGCACTGGTAACACCTGCGCCCTGATTGGCTTTCATAGCTTCGTCAATCTCGTCCCAGTTGGGGTTAATCTGAGTGAGCGGGTTAAAGAGGTCAGCACCCTCAACCTTTTTAAGCTGATAATTAGGTGTATTAGTCATAATACATTACCTCCTTATACAATGATATTCTTACCATTCATGGCAAGCTGGCTGTATGTGAACTTGAGAGCAATAAGAGCATCAACAGTTTTCTGACGAGTGATAAGTTCAGTAACCGTAATACCATCAGTAGCATGAAGCTGTGCAAGATAGTCAAACATCTCCTGAACTGTTACTTTTTCACCAGTAAAATAGTTAAGCACCTTAATGCCGATTATTTCAGAAGCGATACTCTCGAAAATATACTCATTGTTCTCGCTGATTTTCAAATCCATAATATCCTTAAGGCTTTCGCCAAGGTTATGAATTTTTGTATCCATCTCCTCAAGGGAAGCAGCGGTGGTATCAGCAAGGTCAATGATACTCGCATTAAGTTCGTTGTAAAGCTCCTGATATTTACCATCCAGCTTATTGTACTGCTCCTGCACCTGCGCTTCAAATTTTGCAATCTCGTTACGCATATTGTCAAGGGCTTGCTGAATAGCTTCTTGGTCGATTGCATTAACCTCTGCGATTGTTTCCTCCAGCTTCTTATACAGCTTACTCACCATTTCAAGGTAAGACAAGCTATCGTCAAAAACCGTAGGCAGCACAGGGTTAAAGTTCCAATAGGGCAATGGAGTAATCATTTAATACACCCCCAAGAAACATTGATTTAGGTCTTTATCGTTCATCAGCAAACGCACAACGCTGACCACATATCTACGATATTCGTCATACAGTTTGCCTACACTGACCCCATTATAACCGCTGACCAGCTTAACATAATCCGTTTCGGTTTTGCTATCCACAGTGCCGTTAGCATTAACCGTATTGTTGTTAAGCGTAGCAGAAGAAGCGTATACATTGTTCTCTATCTCGTTCATCTGCACAAGGCCATCAGCAGGGGTGCTTTCAACCGATTTGCTATTACCGTTAGTATTAGAGTTGGAACTTGTAGTACCTACATCAGACTTATCCAGCGTTTCCTTATACTTATAATTCGTGAGAGGGTCTATTTCGCTCATGGCCATTTTGAACATACCGTTGTAATACGGCATAATCTCGTTAAGCGTGTTACCAAGATATAGGTCAAATTCGCCAACTGTTTCAAAACCTATCTCACGCATCCAAAAGTGATTAAGGATATACTGATTAAGCACCGGGCGGTAATTTTCATCAAAGATAGGATAAGAGGTAAGGGCATTAAGTTTATAACCGCTTTCGATAATGTACCGCAGTTCGGTTGTGTATTTACTCATCACCCTCACCCTCTTTCTCAACCTTAAGCGGCTCCGTTGTGAAACTCTGCGTAGACTTCAAGGTTTCCATCTGATACTGCGTGAATGGGTCATCCATATCAACCAGCGTAGAAGTAGGCTGACGGAAGTTAACCTCAATGTTAAGGCCGAACATATTATTGATTTTTTTAGCTGCCTGTCTACGCATGAGTAGAGGGCTATATCTGTAACTCATGCTTTCACTCTGCGCTGCTCTAACCTCACCAGCAAGAACACGCTCACTCTTTTGCGTAGCTTCCTGCGTTTCATAGCCAAGGTAAATCATAATCTCGCCCATAATGTGCCTACGCATTTGCGTAAGTTCTTCACCCAACCAAGGAGCATCAGTTTTGAGAACCGTAAAGCTATCCTTATCCACGCTTTCATCAACCATCATAAACGGTTCATTTCCTGCATACTTCAGCCAAATGTTTTTAAGGGTAAGTCTTTGCTTATCTGTGCCCTTAAACAGTACAGGGGTTTTCTGTGCAAGGATATTAACTCGTCTTGCTTGGTCAATCTCGTAAAGCTGTTCAGCGTAGTAGTCCAGCCAAGGGAATGTGGGAGATTTAATCATGTTGTTATAAACTATGACAGAGTTATCCATTGTTAGCTCACGCTGATACCCATTGATAGCCCACACTCTGTATTGAATGGGGTCATTATAGATATTGTAGTCACCGTTAATCATAGCTGGAAGGAAAACATAACGCTTCGCAACATCATCAAAGAAGAAAGCGCCCATAGCATATTCATTAAGGGTCATTTCCAAGAACCGCTCATCAATCTCTTGAGGGAGATTCTCCCACTTAAATCGTGCCATAGCCAGTTCATGCAGTCTACCACGATAGAGGGAATCTAAGATTGAGTTGGAGAATAGTGCAGAGTTGCTTTCATTCTTTAGAGGGACAAAAGGTTTATTCTTTCCCATGCTTTACCTCCTTTCAAGAAGTAGTAATAATGGGATTATCAAGTGTGCCGTAGTTAAATGTACCGTTATGCCAAAGGGTTACACCAGCATCGAACATCTTTTTAACAGTTTCAATAACATTAGCAGGGCACTCGCCAATAACATTGCATCCGATTGTTTGAACAAAATCCCAGTTTTGACGGTTGTGCAGTTCAATATCCTTTAAGTTAGATACTTTATAACCATATTGACTAAAGAAGTTGTCAATGATTTTTGCATACTCTGCTCTAATTGATACACAGTTTGCATAGAATCCGCTCTTACCACTAATGGCATTTGCATCGCTGCTTTCTATTGTACCATTCAAATTATTGGGTATGTGTTCAGCCTGTGCAACCTTAGATAGAGAACCAAGAGTTGCAGTTATACCACCAGCAATAGCAAGTGGATTACCTGTTAGTCCTCCGATTGCTAAAGTTGAAAGTCCTGCACCGAACTCTGTGGCCATACTATATTTATGTTTTGCTAGCCAATCCTGATAGCCATTATTAACCCAAGGCAGTACAGGAAAGCCACTTAAAGATACTTGGTCTTGAATGTCGATATTGTTTCCAGCGTAATTTTCCATTGTAGCAGAAAGTGTTGGTCGCATACCAAAAGGATGAGTAATCTTAAAGAATCCTGTTGCACCACCTGTGCCAATTCGCTCATATCTAAAAGTTTTTGCATCACCACTTGAGGATATGATGTTCAAGGCACAATAGGGATAACAGTACAATTTATTGTTTCTTGGTACAATAGATAAAGTTCTTGCAGGATATGCACCAAGGCTTTCAATCGTGCTGTAATTGTCCCCCACTTTTGTTACAGTAAAAACTCCAACGATAGCATCAAGTTGCGCAGCTTTAGTGTAAGCATCTATAATTGCTTGAGCAGCAACCATAGAAGAATCATTGTTAGCCCTACCGCACTCAATCCAGTACACAGGAAATGCAATACCTCTCACAATAGAGGGGGCTTGTATTTGAGCTACAACTCCCTCACCTAATTCTTGCTTAATATAATCAGGTACTCCGGTCATAGCAATAATGACTCGCATATCTTCAGGTTTGAATAAAGTGTAGGAATGAGCGGTTGTCACATAGTCACCTGTTTCAAGCCCCTCATCAAGAGTATGCGCTCCAATAGCATCATTACTTACCGTTTCACGCTCAACAAAACTCTTATTAAAAGTAAGGTCAAACTGCCAGCTTGCCCACACATCCTCATCCAGTATAAGGGCAGTGCTTTCAGGAGAAAGATACCGCATATCAGTGACGAAAGCGTAGAACCACTTATTACCGTACCGATGATTTTGATAAGCTACATAGTTAATATGATAGCAATTCTCCATCTGACGCTTAATACGCAGCTCTCTCGTTCCATCAATAAACTGAAAGTCTGTGTAAGTAGCAACAGGTACTTTATTAGCAAAGAACTGATTCTGTTCTGTCACACTATCCCATTGGAGAACATTCTGATAGGTAGGGTCACAGGGAATACCACTATACAGTTTTACTATCGTATTAGGTGTTACCATTTTATCCCTCCTTAAAGAATTAGGTGGGGCAGGTGGTTAGCCCACCCCACCATAAGATTAACCAACAGTGATAGTGCAGGTAGCAGTCTTGGAAGTATCCTGAACGGAAGTGGCAGTAACAGTAATAGTAGGGCCAGTTTCCTTAGAGCCAAGAATAACCTTACCCATGGTATTAACAACAGTTTCAGGGTCAGTGTTGCCAGTGAGAGTAAAGGTGCACTTGGAAGTGGGGTCACCAGTACCAGTAACAGAAGTGTTAATCTGAACAGTGCCACCAGCCTTAACAGTAGCTGCGGTGGGAGTAACGGTAAGTTCAGTTACTTTGGGAGTAGCAGTACCGAAAGCAACAGCGTTAGCGAACGGAGAGAGGGAATAAACCATCCACACATGGTAGAAGTAATTCCAATACAGACCCTCACCGTTATATGCGGTCTTAAATGTACGCAGATAATCGTAAACCTGATACCAGTTCTTATCCACAAGAATAGCTTCGATGCCATCATCACCAAGGTCACCGATATTATCTACCACAATAACATGACCGGCAAACTCTGCCTTATCCATGTGGAACGCAGCAGCCAGTACATCAACATCCATTCGAGCGTTGAAGTCAGGAGTAGTAATAAGGTACTGCTCATCCTTGGGAGTGGAAGTCCACACACCTGCATAGTTCATCTGATTGTTAAAGATGGTCATGCCATCAGAAACAGCCTTAATTTTAATCATGGCTTCACGAGCAGATGCAGCATCGGTAACAGCGGTGATAGGTTCAATGATAAATCGGCCGTTATTGTTCCACTCACTGATAAGCTGCTTCATCTGAATGAACTCATCCAGCGTAGCAGACTTATACATAGAATCAACCAGCCCAGCAATGAAACGGTCAAGACTATCGTAAGACATGAAAGCCTTACGAAGCTGTTCATTGGAGATAGTCAGAGGGTAATTAAGCTGGCTATCAACGCTGTGGAATACAGAGGATACATTGGGCAGGTGGCGCTTAAACAGGGTGTCCTGCGCTGCTCTGGGGTCATAAGTCTGCGCCTTAATAACATCAATGTAAATTTCCTCAATGGTTTCACCAACCGCCAGTCTGCCCTTTTTCAGTGCAGCAAGAGGGTTAGTTGCCATACGATTGTTCAGGATAACAAGACCGATACGATTGACCAGCGCATTAACGAACTCATTAGCCTGTGCTTCGTAGGTAAGAATAGCATCGCCAACTTCATGTAGATTTTCTGCTGTGGCTTCAGGGATTCTATCCTGATATACAGCAGTAGCGTTCTGACGAATTACATTCAGAACATTAACACCATTTGCCATAATTATTCATCCTTTCCAGTGTAAGATTCAGCTACTTCTTCATAGGTGAGCTGTTTACCCTCTTCATCATCTTTAATGTCCTCGCTCTGTTTATCCTTAGCTTCCATAAGGTCAGCGTTTCCACCAAAGAATCGGTTAATGTACTGCTCACGCAAGGTATTGTACCTGCCGTTCAGTTCATCGTACTCTGCCTGCGACACACCATCAATTACCTCCATGCTTGCATTATAATCGTCACGCAGCCGGGTAATCATTTCAGCGCCATCGTCAGGGTTTTCATAGAATCCCATAATGGTACGCATATAGGATTCATGTTCTTCAGGTGTAAGTCTTGCCATTATCGTTCACCTCCTTTGTGTAGAATACTGTCAATCTTGTCAACAAGGGATTGCATCACTTTAGTGTTATCCCTGATGACATTAGCCTGTTCCTGATTGTTTTTCAACAGCAGAATACAGACAACAGCCGGGAAGCCAATGCTTGAAATTAGGTTAGTCAATTCAGCCCAATCCATAGCTTATACCTCCTTAAACCTTTATTTCATTAAGCATTTTCATAACTCCCACCCATGCAGCCTTGGCCTTGCCAGTTTCAAACCTCATTTTTCCTTGTTGAAAAAGGACAGTGGCTAACCGCCATACAGGTTGGTTGCGAACTGACTTAACCATAAGCGTATTTGGTGTGTGGTCTGCCATGCTCAATGTGTACTTTAACGGATAAGATGGGTCATAATCTTCTGAACAATACATCAGCCCAACCTTATCATCTCGCCATACTCCGTAAAATTCTCCATTAAAGAAGAACCCAAAGTAATAGTAAGCTGTACCTTGTTTTCTTTCTAAGAACTCATTAGAATCTCTAAGGGCTACATTACCTATTGCATATTCACCGTAAGAAGTTCCTGCTATAATTTTGCCAAACCTTGTCTGCGCCATATGATTAGCAAATTCTTCGCTGCTTACTTTAAGAAGAATAACATCCCCACCCTTAGCTTTAGCAACCGTCTGTTCTCCAATAAGCTGTAAGCCAAAATAGAGAAAGTAGGGATTATAAAGGGAAACATTATTAGCAAGAAATACAGCTCTTACATCTCTATCTCTTGCTACGGTGGAGTACGCTTCAAGGAAAGTTTCAACCTCATTCCTTAAATAGTGATAAGAGGAAGATGGGTCAATAAGAAATTCCTCAAAGATGATTAGTGTAACGCCGGGATAAGCTGTTGACTTCTCTACAATCTGTGTGGAGAGTGTCATGCAGAACCCTGCAAGCTGTTCATCAATATAAAGCCCTTTTGCCGTAGCCTTAAACTGATGGTCAGGAAATTCTTTAGCAACATCTGCAAAGAATGTTGGTACAGACTTCTTTAACTCTGTCTTATACCGGCGCAGGTATACGAACTGTTCACCTTTAGCCAAGAAATTCTTAATGGCTCTTTTCTTTGCAGAATAAGTTTTACCAATACCACGGCCACCCATTATCATTGTAAATAGGGCGTTGTATGATAAGGCACTATCTATATTATAATACATAACTGTTCCTTTCTTATGGTGGAAACAGGGAGTGCATAAGCAAGGTAGCAAACCCAACCGCACCGGCCGGTTTCACCCGGTTGCTGTCCGGCACTGGTACTCATACACCACCCCTGCTCCTAATTATATTATACAACTTTTCCATAAAAAATCAAGTTCGATAATTGGTAAATTTTATTTCGGTTTAATAGTGAACTCTTTGTCTGTTAATACTACGCCACCCCTGACACGCTCATGCATAAGTTTACCAGCAAAAGATGAACCTATCTTAAAGTTATCCGGGGTTACATATTTATAACAACCTTTCGGCATACCTGCACAAGTAATTTTCCAACCGTTACTTTCAGCATATTTCTCCGGGTCTTTCTTCTTAAATTCCTCTGCGCTCTTTCCACATGGATGCTCCATGTAGGTTTTCTGTCTAATAAATACTGCTTCATCTGCTTGCATTTCATAATCCCAAGCACCCAATTTAACAGGGTCAACATCAAGGTTGTCAGGTATCTCATGGCCGATTAAATGTAAGCTGTCGGTGTCAGCGTAGATGAATCTGTCATATACTTTTTGAGCTGCTGTGATGGTGGTGTATCTCGCCCACGCTGTGATATAGCAAGCCATCGGAATGTAAACAGGCTCACGCTTCTCCGGTTCACCGTCGCGATAGATAACCTTATCTTCCTCGTAGTACGGTATCTTAGAACGGCAGCTTATCTTTAATCCAAACTTTCCGTAGAGAGCGTTGAGCATCAACTTAGCAAGTGTACGCATACCTGCGTTACCCTCTATGGTTGCTTCCTGCTTTACCTTAATCCACTTGTCGATATACTCTGTGAACATACCTGTTTTAGACTTAAACATATAACCACCAAGATATTCATATACATATACATCATAGTGGGTGAACAGCAATTCAAGGTCTACGCTTGTTAGAGTAAGAATAACATCTTCACCTTTCGTATCTGTAATATACTCATTAGGAATAAATCCGAGAGTATTCTTTAACTGAATGGTGGGGAGCATACCTTTCTTAACCTTAAACTCACACCTAAGTCTTTGAACATAAAGAGGATAAACAGGGTTATTCTCATACTTGCCCTCAAACCTTACAGGCGTATCATATGGTAAAGGTCTGCTATACATCTGTGATGGATAAAGACTGTTTACATCGAACACAGAAATTTTACCCAACTTCTTTCCTTGGAACCTTGGGTTACAATAGGTAAATCCCCCTCTGTATGCCTTACGAATAATCACATCATCATCCTCCTTAATAGTGGGGAACTTATATCTAAACTTTAATTCTCCACCCATGATTTTCTTATAGTCTGCAAGAGCATTAGAGCCTTGAGTAATCTTTGTCAGCCCTTCACCAAACATTGTGCTAAGAGCCATAGCTACTATGCGTACATCATTCTTAATGTATTCAGTTTCCTGCTCTGTTAAAATGTGCCCAACCTCACGCTTAGCTTTATAATCAATTTCAAGTTTAGAGATAGGCAGTTTGAAACTCTTGGCTATTTCCTCTACGCTAAATGGAATAATCTTTAAGCTATCTATTATCTTAGTACAGATTTTGTTTCGTCCGCTTTTCTTGTGACAGATAGTGATAGTGTAAAACACATTCATGTTACTGATGAGAGTAGTAAAAGTCTTTTCTTCTAACTCTTTAGCGTCTTTAACAAAGGTGTAACCATTACGGAACAGCCAATAGATTATAAACTCACCATCAAACTTGAGGTTGTGAAAGTACAGTGTGTTATTGGCTGAGGATATTCTATCGAACATATCGTCAATAGAGTTCCCAACCGTAGTAGCATAGTCACCCCCTATCTCACAAAGAGCATATGCCCACACCCGGCAATCCTCTTTATCTGTCGTGGTTTCAAAGTCGGCTGTGTATTTCAGAAGCTAATACCAAACACATCTTTAACTCCAATCGCAACCCCATATTCTGCATCAGTTGTTTTATCAGGATAGAGGAAAGAAATATCACCTAACAGGTCTGTGTAATAAGCGTATTGAAATTCCTCCGGGGATAGCTGTTTAAGAGCGTTCAAAATATCTTTGGCTTCTTCTCGCCTTGCTGAACCTTTAATCTCCTTGTCAATTTCTTTAACTACATTTCGCTCAAAGGTTTCAAGATATGTTTTCTTGTAGGCTTCCATCCGTTTCATTTCATCAAGATTAAGAGCCTTATCATACATCTTGTCTTTCCACTTATCATAATCATACTGGCTGCGGAATCGTTCGGGGTCTTTGTAGGTGTATACTCTCTCGCTGAATTTATCCATCCATTGAACCGGGTCAACATTAGATACATTACCACCCATGGTTACACCCTTTTCGTTTATCCACTCTTTAACTTCTTCAATCTTTTCTCTGCCCCTGCGTTCGCTTTCATTGCCGAGAACCATAAGTTCTGCCTGTTCGTTCATGGAATAAGAAGCTCTGTTTCTATAACTTAACTCTCTCGGCGCTTCCATAAAAGCATCAAGGGAACGCTCTAACGAATCAGCATCGTCCTGTGTCATTAACTTTCTCACAGTTTCAGCAGGGTTGATAGTTCGTATCTTTGAAGTAGGATTCAGGTTTGTGTTAATCCATCGTGCCATCTTGTTTCGCTCTTTAATCTTGCTTTGAAGTCTGGCTCTTTCGGCTTCGGAGATAGCCATGGATTATTCCTCCCTTACTTTCTTATCATCGTGCGGAAAATCTTTTTCTTTAAGCCACTGGCAAACCTCATCATATTCTTCATCAGTCAAGCCCCAAATGGTTACTTGCCATACATTCTCGCCAGCGGAATAACCGTTAAGGTTGTTGTTCTTCATAATGGCAGGATAATCTTTGAAGCTCTTGTTCACATCTACAAAGCCCTTGATGCCATTACACAATCCCTTAGCACCATACTGCCACATACCACAGGGTATAGCAGGTTTTCTGTTCCAATTGGCAATCCAAAAATCGTGTGCTTTAAGGTTGGCCTTTATCAGCTTGTTATTCATCCACGCTTCTGAACAATAAATGCCAGCATAATAACCTGCTTCCTCAATCGTTTCACAAAATGCTTTAACGCAAGCTGTGCGTGTGATAGGGTCAAGGTTATCTGCTCTGCCAAGGTTCTGCCTGTGGCCGCTCTCCTCTGTGTCTATATAAATAGGATAGTCAACTTCTAACCCTCTAAGCCTTTCGAGAGTGAACAAGGCTTCCTCTTTGGCTTCTTCCTCTGTGGTTGCTTGTGTAAAGAAGTAAACACCAAATGGTATACCTCTTTCGATGCATCCATTAAGGTTATACTTCCACCAGCCATCCTCTTTAAGAGTGCCGTCACCGTAACCACGATAGCCCACACGAATGATACAAAAGTCGGTTGCTGCTTTAACCTGCTTAAAGTCTATCTTGGAGTATGTGTTGTTGGCATAGCTAATATCAATACCGGTCTTGGTCATTTAAGATTCCTCCTTATCGTTTTCGGTTACAACTTTAGCATCGCCTTTTTCTGCTTTAGTTGTGTAAACCCTGTTCATATAATACATATCCTCAAAATATCTATTAATCATTTCTCTATAATCCATTTTGCTACCTCCTAAAGTTAAAAATTGCCCCTGCGGTGGGATTAACACAGGGGCTTTGTTCTACTTAATTATTTTACTATCTATTAGATAGCTTTCAGAGTCATGGTCTTACGGCCTTTCTTGGTGCTAAGGTTCTGAACCTCGACAGGCAGAGCAGGCTCCCAAGTAGGCTCACCGAATACGGCAACCAGCTTTTTAATGGCGGAATAGATACCGGAAGAAACACAGGTGTAGCTTTCGCCGTTCTCGTCAATCAGAACCACGCGAGCGTTAGCGGCCATCTCGCCAGTTTCTTCGTTCATGTTCTCGACGCGCTCAATAGAAATATCCTTAATGTTCAGCTTCTTGCCAACAAAATCGGACAGCTTGTGGTCAGGGCTGTTAATGGCATTATACATAGCCACTAGAGCTTCACGGCTATCGCCCTTAATGGAGCAGTAGGATTCAGCATTGTTAAGGTCAGTCAGTACGGTGTTATTCATGTGATAATCTCCTTTAATTAAATGATGTTAATGGGTGAACTTACTTCTCAATCATGTGAGCAACGGAGAGGAACTCCTCAACAGTGCATCCGAACAGGTGAGAATCCTCAACGAAAGCATCAATGATAACGCTGTCGGTTTTCTTCAGACCGAGCTGCTTCTTAACGATAGCAGCGGGGTTGCCAACCATGCCGTCAACAGTAATGGACTGCGGAGCGGAAGTTTCACCGTCAATAACGGTGCGGAAAGTGATGGTGGTGTCCTTAACGATAGTGCGGGTAATCATAGCCATTTGAAATAATCTCCTTTGTTAATTAAAGTTTGTTGTAATATGCTGTTGGTTAATCCCACGACAGAGAGGTTTAATCCTCTCCGTTTCGCCGTTTACGGCTCATCAGGTGGGTTATCACTTTAAGGATTAAAGCCCAAATGAATAGAACGATGGTGGCGAATCCTGTGCAGACAAGTAGGGTTAAGAATACGGTATTGTGAAAGAGAGCCATCAATCACCACCTACCCAACTGCCTTTAATGTTATACATTCTGTGGCCTGTTTCAAGCGATTCAATAAAGGAATAACGGTTCATCTTTTTAACCGGAACGAACTCAGAAAAGCCGACAGAATAAATGAAGAACCCTGAACCGTCACTGTCAACATTAACCTGCTGAGCGTTAAGTCTGCCGTTAAAACCAAACTTATAGCCAAGCACAAATCCTTTATTAGACTTCATGGAGCATACTGTCATAATCTCACCTCCTTACGCATGATTGCAGTCTTTACGAATACAGGAGAGTGGGTTACACTCTTTAACCTGTGTCCAAGCAAACGGTACTGTGCCAACTCTACAATATTTGCAATATGCCATCCCCTCAAGGGTGTAGCCAGGGTGACAATCATTAAATGAGAAGTCGCAAATGGTACAGGGTTTTATATCTGTTGATATAATCATTTTAATCGCTCCTAATTAAAGATTCACATTCCATCAGCAACCAACGATATTCTTTAACAGTTAGGTTGCCTTTGGTGTATAGGTGATGGGTTTTAGCAAGAATTTTTTCAACCGAAAGAGGGGAATAAACCCCTCTTTTCATGTTTTCAATGCTTGAATAAAGATAGTTAAAACTAATCATTTTCTTGCAGCATATGTATAAATTGCGAACACTATGATGAGAAAACCAATAGCCGGGATAATTGTATCATATAGCATTTGATTAACCTCCTTATTCGTTCACAAATGGGATGAATGGCTCATACTCAATATGGGAACCTTGCTTATCTCTAACTCTACGATAGATTGGGAAGTTAAGGACTCTATAATAGTTATCCATTAACCATACTCTAAACTTTGCAATGTGCTGACAAGTTGTGGGGCTGTAATAATCGAATACAAATAATCGGTCGGTGGTTGGGATATAAACAGCTACAAAGGTAGAGTAACTACGGAGTAGGATGGGGCGACACTTAAAGAACTCACTATAATCGCAGTAACAAATTTCAGCCTTGCAGTAGTTGAGCCTTTCGGTGCGGGCAATAGTTAAATCATGAATGCCATTCATGAATGAAAAGAGGGGTACACCGGGATAAATAGTTCCGTCTGAACGGTCTACATAACAGCCTTTAGCGTGGGCATTCTCAATATATTCTTTGGTAACTCTCATGGTTATTCTCCTTTTATAGAAATTATTAAGCGGGAGAGGGCGTTAGCCCTCACCGCTTTCCTTAGTCTGACTTGCAGGACGCTGAACCGGGACGCTGTACTTGAGAAAGTCGCTAACCAGCATACCGCGCAGCTCCTCGATATAATCGCAGCTTTCTACAATGATAACAGTACCGGGGTTAGCTTTGTTGAGTTTCTCGGTCGCTTGCTCGATACTCATTTTACCCTTAAACTGAGTTGCAATAGATTCGGTGAACATTTCAGGTTTACCGTCTACTACCTTAAGGGCTGTTCTCGTGAACTTTACGAGAGTATCGGCAAAAGTGCGGGTGATGTAATTACTGTTTGCGGTGATGATTTCAGTGTTCTTGTTGTCGTTGGTGTTCATTGTGATTTCTCCTTTTCAATTCAATTCTGTTTAAGGTGCTCGGCCACTCTGCATTTTTCATTCCGGCTTGTGACGGACAAAGGCTGCATTAACCGGGGCATAGCCCCTTATTCTATATCAAGGTCAAACAGGAGAGGACAAGAGATATGTTTATAAACATCCGCCGGGTTATCAACCTGTTTCATAGAGTAATCATCCCATATAATAAGCAACTTACCGGGGCGATATCCTATGCCCGCAATATGCTCAAAGGGTGCAGTATCTCCATTAGTATAGGTTATTTCTACCTGTTTTCCAGTTGTATACAATGTTACCATAATTTTACCTCTTTCTAATTTAATCCATAGCGATGCTAACCACCTAATTGGTAGTTCCTGTATTGCAAGCCTTACCGGCCTGTCTGACCCTGTTACTCTCCGGGAGCCCTTTCCCTCTCCCTGTAGCTACAGTATACCACACCTACAGGCTGCATGTGTGAACAAACTATGAACAAACTGTGAACATTTTGTAAACAATTTGTGAACACATATTTTACCAGTTATTTTCCAAATACTGTCAGTTCAGCCGGTTACTTGCCAGAAATTACCAATATGGGGGTATCTGTAAAAAAATGCCAACAG
>ENA-ORND01001606-ORND01001606.1-human-gut-metagenome-genome-assembly--contig:-NODE-1606-length-15099-cov-3.443698_pt1 | contig 15099 bp, 8 predicted proteins | sample MGYA00242111_ERZ509014 | MGnify/ENA primary metagenome ERZ509014 (study PRJEB26280, sample SAMEA2338694) | human gut metagenome | biome: human gut; feature: human-associated habitat; material: faeces... | reverse complement strand
TCTGTAGCTATTATTTCACTTGCTTTTGCAACTAGGTTGAAATTTAATTGCATTATCCAATCTATAAAGTTGTTTGGGTTTATCATATAGTTGTTTACTCTATATACTTTTACTCCTTTGTCGTCTTCGAATTCTGGTGCGTCTCCTTCTTTGTATGTTACTACTGTTACTTCGTGTCCGTCTTTTAGTAGTGTTCTTGATAAATCGTATACTACTCTTGATATTCCGCCTACTACTCTTGGTGGATATTCCCATGTTAACATTAAAATTTTCATTAATGATCTCCCTTTCTCTCGCTTCGCTCGTTCATCGTCATCCAAAATTTTTTCAAAATTTTGTCTGCCAAATCTTGGATTGCTTTGCTCGTCCATCGACATCCAATTTTTCAAATTTGAGATAACAAATCTTGGGTCGCTTCGTACTAATTTTCTTTTGTTTTTGACATTTTTCTCAATTAGTTATATTTTATACAAATTTTTTATAAATGTAAATGGTTTTTGAATAATTTTTTTAAATTTTTTAAGGTTGCTTTTTTCATTAAAAGTCAAAAAAATTTGGTTACTTTCGTAACCAAATTTTTAAACTATGCTTCTACTGGGTAAACACTAACTTGTTTTTTGTCTCTACCTTTTCTTTCAAATTTTACTGTTCCGTCTACTACTGCATATAGTGTATCGTCACTACCTTTTTTAACGTTAACTCCTGGATATACTCTTGTTCCTCTTTGTCTAACTAAGATATTTCCAGCTAATACGAATTGTCCGTCTGCTCTTTTTACTCCAAGACGTTTAGATTCACTCTCACGTCCGTTGTGTGAACTACCTTGACCTTTTTTATGAGCCATTTATCTCACTCCTTTCGTCTAGCTTTTTATAAATGTTTTTATAAATTGCTATTAGTTTTATATGTTTCTCTTAATTAAAATCTTTTTAATTAATATGTAGAACTATGCTTCTACTTTTTCTTCAGCTTTTGCTGCTGTTTTTCTTGCTGTTGATTTGATTGATGTTATTTCTACTTTTGTGTATGGTTGTCTGTGTCCTTGTTTTCTTCTGTAGTTCTTTTTAGCTTTCATTTTGAAAACAATGATTTTTTTACCTTTACCGTGTGAAACAACTTTTCCTTCAACTTTCATACCTTTAACATAAGGATTTCCAACTTCTACTTTACCTTCGTTAGAAACTAATATTACTTTATCAAAAGTAACTTTTTTCCCTTCTTCAGCGTCTAATTTTTCGAAGAATACTACATCTCCTTCTGCTACTTTGTATTGTTTTCCACAACTTTCAATTACTGCGTACATTTAAAATGCACCTCCCTTATTCGTATACTCGCTAATCCTTAATACAGGCAGTTATCTATATTTCAAATAACATTTAGTTGCCTTGACTAAGCGGATTACAGTTATTAATTTTAACATATTTGCAAAAACTTGTCAAGTTTTTTAATAACTTTTTCCGAAAAAACGAGCTAATCCGCTCTATATTTGGTATGATCAGAAAAAAACAAGGCTTTCGCCCTGTTTTCTATTCTTTTATTGAATTGTAAAAATTAGCTGTTGTTGCATTTATATATGGAATAACATATAAATACGCAATTCCAAATGTAATTGAGCCTAAGATATACCACCAGAAAAATGATAATTGTAATACAAATAAATCAAATTTGTGTCCATCCATAATTCTTTTGCTTTCATTTAATGATTCTCTTGCTGTAAGCTCTGGATTATCAGCTAATATGTATGGTGCCATTGCATAAGAAAATGCTTTTACTATTCCTGGTATAATTAATAATAATGACCATAAAAATGTAAAAAATTCTGTAATTATAGATAGCCATACTGCCTTTCCTGTTATATTAAATCCTTTAAAAACATCTCCTACAGAAATTTCTTCATTTCTAGCTAAAGCTAAATATATCATACATAAAGAAATTTCAAATGCTGGCATTATTATTATTGTAGCAAACCATCCTATTACAGGAACTAGTGAACATCCTGCTCCAATTATTGCAACTATTAGAAACATAACAAATAATAATCCTATTTTTCCTTGTATTTGTTCTTTTGCTGCGTTTTTTAGTTCAATTCTTGTCATAATTTTCCCCCTTTTATAATTATATTTTACTCTGAATTAAATATTCTTGTCAACTTTTATTTATCAAAATATGTACTTGTTCCTTGTAAATCTTCAAAATTGTGTTGTCTTAAAATTTCATAAGTTATAATTGCAACTGAGTTTGATAAATTAAGTGATCTTAATGTTGGCAACATAGGAATTCGTATTGTTTTCTCATTTAAATACTTTTCCAATAACCATTCAGGCAATCCTTTTGTTTCTTTTCCATATAGTACAAATACTTCATCCATTTTAGAATAATCAATATCTGTGTATTTTGTTTTTCCTTTAGTTGTTGCAAAAAACATATTATTTTCTTCTGGTTTATATTTTTCCAAAAATTTTTCTAATGAATCATGTTCTTCTATATCAAGTTTATCCCAATAATCCAATCCAGCTCTTTTTAATGTTCTTTCATCTATTTGAAATCCTAAAGGATGGACTAAGTGCAATTTTGCTCCTGTTATTGCACATGTTCTTGCTATATTTCCTGTATTTTGTGGTATTTCAGGTTCGACCATTACTATGTTCAGTTTCATTTTTGCCTCCTTTTATCTTTGGTAAAGTATAGCACTTTGCTTTTCAAAAATCAAGTCGGATAATGTTAAAAATATAACCGGTACAAAATTACACAAAAACAGAACCGACCCCAAATTAACAAATTAACATCTTTTTGCTTTTACAATATATCTTTGAGTATTAACACGATAAGGATGGCAAGTAATTAAAGTAATGATATCCATTCCCTCTTGAATTGCCAGTTCACTAATATCCTCAGGAGTAACTAATTTAATTTCATAAACCTCATAAACAAGTTCTTCTCTAAAATTTTGGATATATATTTTATCTCCTTTTTCAAGTTTATCAATATTTCTAAATAGCAATGCCTTTCCATATCCTCTATGGGCAGCAATAACACTATTAGTGTTTTCGCCACCTATTGGATAAGATGTTTCTGTAAGGTGAACTGCACCTTTTTTCATGTTTGTAGCATTCGCTCCAAGCAAGATTGGAAGTTCTATGTCCATTTTAGGAATACGAATATATCCGATAATATTGTCTTTTATTCCATATTCACTTAAATCTATTGTTGGCTGTTCATATGAAAATGGATCTACTAGGTTTGCTTGTTTATTTTTATATAATTCTTCATTTTGATAGTTTAACTCTTCATACAATTTTTCTAAGATATCATCATTTTCTTCTTCAGAAATTTTTACTATAAATTTTTCTTTGCTCTCTTCCACATTTTGTTCATATACATAATTACTTATATATGGAAAACAAAATAATGTTATACCAATAACTATAAATATTATTGCAATTATTTTTAATATAAGCATTTTTTTATCCATGTATGTTCCTTACCTCCCCACGTCTGCAACCTTTTTCCACCTAAAGCACTTAAATAAATTTTATTATTTTTCAGTTTTTTTCTTCTTTATCAGCATTGTCAAAATTAATATGACAATTAGTATTGTTACAAATATTACTGCACCAATTTCAACACCTGTTAAATAATAGTTTTTACCTTTGTTAGAACTCTCTACTTTTGAATTTTCATCAAATTCAGAAATATTTTCAGAACTAGAAGTAGATTCCTCATATTCTATATATTCCGTTCTTTCTGCTTTTACTAATAACCTATGAGAATTTACTCCATAAGGTGTACATGTTACAAGTGTAATATAATCTTTTTCACTTGTTATTTGTAATTCATCTATTTCATTTGGTAAAATTACTTTTGTCTCATATACTTTATATGTTAAAAATTCATCTAGAACATGAATGAAAAAAATATCTCCTACCACAAGTTCATCCAACCTAGTAAATAGTTCCGCACTTGGCAAGCCTGTATGACCTGTTAAAACACTGTGAGTTGATTCTCCACCTATTGGTACTGATGTGGATTGTACATGTCCAACTCCCTTTTCTAAAACCTCACTACTTGTTCCATGATAAATTGGCAAGTAAACAGATATTTTTGGTATTTCGATATATGCCATTATTCCATCTTCTGAAATGTTAAGCACTTCTTTATAATTTTCTGGTAATGCATATCCACTTCCTTCAACAAATGGGTCATGTACTGGCTCTCCTGATAAATTTTCATTATATGTTCGAGCTTTTTGCTTTTCTTCTTCTAAATCTTTTTCATCGATTTTTACTACCATTTCATCATATTTTCTTATTGCCTCTACTTGATTCTTTTCAGCTAGATAATTACTTACGTTGGGATATAAAAATATACCACTTCCGCCTAATATAAAAATTAATGCTATTATTAATAATATTTTGTCTATTATATTTCCTACCTTCTTTTCTTTTTTCATTTGCTAGCTCCTATCTCTATATGATAATTATAACATATATTGGGGGTAATGTTACATTTTGAGATGAAAAATGTGCAAAAAAAGAACCGACCCAAAATTACGAAAAAAGGAACCGACCCCAATTTTCGAAAAAATGGAACCGACCCCAATTTTATTATTTTCTTGCGCGACTCTTTTTAATAACAACTGCTAATAATGTTATACCTAGTCCTACAAATACTACACCAACAGCTGCAAATAATACTGTTCCAACTCCACCTGTTACTGGTAATTGGAATCCTTGACCATTTGGGAAATTTAATGTGAAGATTCCTGTTGTTCCATCGTCAAGTAATCCATCTAAATCAGCATCAGTTATTGTAATTGTTGCTGGTGTTGTTGCTTTATTATATCCTTCTGGTGCTTTTGTTTCTGTTAAGCTATATGTTCCTGTGTCTAAACCATATAGGCATAATTTACCATTTGCGTCAACTGCTAGAGTTTGTGTTGCTCCTGTGTCTGTGCTATTTGCTAAATAATATACACCATCTACTGTTTTTACAAAATATAGTGTGTCTGCACCACTTGCAAGTGTAAATTTTGCTCCTGTTAAAGCATCTCCTGTTGTTTTATCTACTTTTGTGATTTCTGCACCATATGTAAATACTGTAACTTCTGTGCTTTCTTGTGTTTGGATACTGTCAGCAACATATGGATTATTACTATAATCTAAATATGCTGTATTGTTATTTCCAGTGCTTCCTATTACTGTTGAAGCACTTTGGCTTAATTTTGCATTATATTCTACTATTACTTTATCATATGAACTTATATTATCATAAACAAAGTTTACTACAAAGTCTACTGCATCTGCTGTAGCATTTGGTCTTGTTGCAGATTCTGTCGTAAGTGTATAATCTGTTGTTAAAGTTAATTCAACTGGGTCGCCTGAACCTCTTTGTCCATATACTTTAATTGATGTTTTATCTAATGTTAATCCTCCTGCTAAGTCATCACTTACATAATATTTTTTTGCTAAACTGCTACTTAAGTATGTTGGCACATCAGCTACTATTCTATATGATATTGTATCTTTTGTGCTATAATTGTCTTTTGTTAAAGTGTCATTTGTAACTTTTTTTGTGATTTGTGGATTTGTTGCTTTTACTGTAACAGCTACTTCACTTGCTAATTCCCATTCTTTGCTTGTCCTATTAAATGTTGGTGTTAAATTTACAACTGATGGTGTATATACCATGTAACCATTTTCAATTAATATTAAATATGTTCCCATTTCACATTCTGTAAATTCAACTGAACCTGTTAATTTTTCTGAAGTTACTGGGTAACTTGCTGTTCCTGTTGCTGTAGCTTCTTTTGTTGCAGAAATACTTACTGTTCCTGCTTTTATAGCTGCTGATAATGCACTATAAAATGCTTTTGCTTCTGCTGAATTGTCTGTTACAGCATTGTGAAATGCTTCTGGGTCTGAATATGCTGAATAATTTGCATCTACCCATGTTTTTACAGCAGAATTCCATGTGTATGGTGTAGCTTGTGGTTGATCAGCTGTGTAATCATAATTAACTGTTGTTAATTGATATGCTGATACCTTTACTCCTGCTTCAATTCCTGAAACAGTAATCTTTCCTGTGTTTGTAGTATCTGTGATACTTGCGTAAGTATATGTGTTAAATCCCATTAATATTAGAACTAAACATATGCTTACTGATAAAATTTTGAAAAACGTTTTTTGCTTCATTTGCTTTTCCTACCTTTCTCCACTTATTTTTTTCCTACATAGCTATCTCCATTCTTTGGAAGGAAGTTAGCATTTCTTAAGAAATAGCTATGTAGAAAGTTAGGCTTAAGTGGTTGCCTTTATTATATAAATTTTAAAATGTTAAAAACTTAATTTTGGGTCGGTTCCGTTTTTACGTTTTTTTCATTTTCTTGCTATATATACCCTTTTTCTCAAGAATAGTATTGCAATACCTATAGCCACTATTACAATTCCAACTTTATAGAATCTTATAATTCCTATATTACCACTTGTAGGAAAATTAAAATATTCTTTGTTTGGAAGTTGTAATTCTCCTTCATCTGTAATTACTAATGCTGGTGGATTTCCTACTGCACTTATTCTAAGTTTTGTTCCTCCAACTGTAACAATTGATGTGTCTGCTTCATCATAGTCTCCATATACAAATTCTATTTTCCACTGTCCATCTGGTATCATTCTATTTTCTGATGCTTTTGTTTCAACAAGTCTATATTCTGATGTTATTGTTAAATCTTCCAGTTTGATGATACCTGTGTTTGATGATGTATATGTTCCAACTTGTGTCCAACAAGAAGCTACATTTGTAACATCAATTAATTCGTTCTTACTTGCCTCATCATCATTTCCTGCTCCATATTGGTATAATGCAAATTCTGCACCACCTAAAGTAACCGAATGGTCTTCTTCTGCAACTTTTGTAATACTTATACTAGCAGTCTTTACTTTGTAATAATATGTTACTTCTGTATTGTTTTCTATTGTGCCACTAGCATTTTCTGAAACATTAGCTAACTCATAAATTGAATAATCTATTAAGTCTTCTGCAGCTTGTGCTGTTGTGTATTCTGCTCCTTTTGCCAAACCTTCTGTAATATCGTCTTTTACTTTTTCTCCAGATGCACCACCTTTTAGTGGAACTGCTTCATTTGTTCCATCTATATAATGATGTACTGTTAAGGTATATGTTTTTGCTTTATAGTAATAATTTACTATTTCTTTCTTTCCTTCTACATATGTTCCTGCATAATTTGTAGGAATGTAGAAATCATTTGCGTCTTCTCCCTCTGGCAAGTTATCTCCATAATAATCTCCATTTGTTATTATTTCATAATCAAGGTCTGTTTTGGGCGCTGTTGTATATGTGCTTCCTACATCTCCTGTGTAATATTCACTGTCTGCTACTTGTGTCGTTGTAGTTCCACCTTCTGTTGTCCATAAATAGTGATTTACTTCTAAGCTTGAAATTGTGTTACTGAATTCTACAGCAACATGAATATCTTCTGTAACATTTTCAAATATTGGAATTGTTACTGTTCCATCTTCGTTTGTTGTGAAGTTTTTATATTCTACATTGTTTATAGTTATATAAGATATTACATAACCTGAATCTGGAGTTATTGTTATTTGCTTTGTTGAATTTTCTCCATAAGTTACTTTTTCTACATATCGTATTCCATCTTTTGAGTAGTCTACACCTCCAAATGTTCCTTCTTCTCCATCAATATCTCCTCCGGCAACTTGTCCTGAACTTTCTGTATGTTTTTTAACTTCTGTTGTTATTTTAAATACCTTTACTTCATTTTCAACTTCTAATGCTTGAACTTCTGGAACTGTTGCTGTTCCGTTTGCACCTTCTGCAATTATGAAACCTTCTGAATTTCCTACTCCTGTAAGTATAAGTTCTGTCTCAGTTTGTTCTTCTCCTTCTGCTGTTTGAATTTTAATATTTGTTGCACTAAGTGTTGATGAATTAAAGTGTCCACCTGAAACTAAATTTCCATTTTTTGTTTCACAAACTGCTGTAACTCCTTCATATCCATCTCCATATAGTCTACTTGCATATTTAACTGTTCCTGTACTATCAATTTTTATTACAAATCCATCTGATGTATATTGCCCTTGAAGTGCTGGTAAATCATTTTTTCCTGTTGTATCTCCATCACCATCTACATCTATTCCACTATCAGAGTAATACCATCCTCCAAGTAATACTCCTCCATCAGATGTTGCTACTACATCTGATACATAATCATCATAGTTTCCTGATATTTTGTATAAAAGTTTATAATATGTTCCATCACTTGAAAGTTGTATTATAGCTCCATCATATACCTCATTAGTAGGTGCTGTATCAACTATTCTTGTAGCTGTTCCACCATTTTTGCTACCATATAATATGTAGGCATAATTAACTCCTACAATTATTTTTCCATCTTTACTTGTATCAAGTGTTGAAATTGCAATATTATATGAGCTACTCTTTGGATAAAATCTATATCTCCAAGAATATGTACCAGATAAACTATATCCTACAACTGTTCCATCTGTATATGATGATCTACTTCCTGATTGTGATGTTGTTTTATCTGTATTCAAATAAACTGTACTCTTATGATTTACAGCAACTGCAATTCCGGCAGATGTTTCTGTAACATCTACTACTTCAACATCATAGCTACCACCAATTCTTTGACTCCATTGGTATTTACCTGTTTCTGAATATGATGCTACAAATCCATCCATCGAACCTAAATTTGTAAATGAATCTACAACATCACTTGAAGTTCCTGCATTATACTCATAAAAATTAAATGTACTACTAAAATAACTTCCTACTACAACTAAATTCCCTTCACTTGTTTCTATTACAGCTTGAATTTCATCATCATCAATGCCACCAATTCTAATTCCCCATTCATAAGCTCCATTTGAATCAAGTTTTAATAAAATGCCATCTTTATTTCCTAAATTTGTTTCTGTTGCAGATTTTGAAAGTTCACTTATAGCATTACCATCATAATTTACTGTACTACTTGCAGTATATCCAACTGCCACATATCCTCCATCAGATGTTTGCATAACTTTATTTAATGCATCATCTTCTGTTCCTCCAAATGCCTTTGACCAAGAATAATTACCATCAACATCATAACAAACTATTAGTCCATCATTATTACCTTGTGATACTTTATCAACAATTCCATCATTATTTACATCAATTCCATCTTCTGCGTCTGCAACTAAAGTATTTGAATATTCTGAGAATGAACCTACTCCTATAACTCCTCCTTCTTTAGTTTTTGCTACTGAGTTTACGTAGTCCCATCCTTTTCCATTAATACGGTTTACCCAGTCCCATGTTGCAGATTGAGAAGCTCCAATTCCAAAATAATATGTTCTGTCTTCTTCTTTTTCTGGTAGAATATATTTGCTATCTGTTGATATTTCAATTGCTTTATATAAGCCTTCTGGTAAATTTGCTTTTATTAATCCATTTTCATCTGTTGTTACTGCATAACATCCAGTTTGAGCAACTTCTTTTGCTTCTAATCTTAGATTTTTAACAAAAGCTGCATCTAACCCACTATCTGCAGAGCTATCTTTTCTGTATACAAATTCTATTTTATATGTACCTGCTGACAAGTCAACAGAAATACTATTAAATTTCAAACTTTCATAAACTGTACCATATGAAGTTCCACCTATTTTTGTTGATGTACCTCCTATAGTTTTTCCTGTTGTATTTGTTATAGTATAATATACATAGTCATAACTTGCACTTTCAGATGATACAGACCAATCAAATTTTAATGTTGCATCTTGTAATAGTTCAAATTCACTTGAAGTTAATGTACTTGTTGAACTAGCCACATGATAATTTCCTGTACTTTCCCAAGTTCCATCATCTCTTTGCGTCCATTTATATGTACTTGTTGATGATAAAGTTACACTAGGTACAGGTAGTTGTTCCGGTGTTGTATCAATCCATTCTCCTACAATCTTACCATCAGACCCAGTAACATAATTTCCATCCAAATCTGTAATCATAAATTTTGTTCCCGGAATTGGTACTTTTTCACTTGTAGTTCCATCTGTTCTATATTTAAACAATGTAAATATTGGTCCATCTTCAACACCCATTTTAATTACAGGATAAGTACCACTCGCATTTTCTATATTCAAATCCTGCTTAGAATTAGTTATTGTCTCACCAGATTCATCAGTTGTAGTAGTTGTTACAACCCTTATTACATCTTCGCCTTCTATAATTTCAATTTTCAATGTTCCATTTTCTCTGTATGCCTTAAACTTAAGCTCTGTAGAATTTAAAGCATATCCTTCAGGAGCATATATTTCTTTAAGCGTATATTCTCCTGTTATATATTTTCCTGCAACATATTCATATAGGCCATCTATTGTAAGTATTCCATTTTCATCTGTTGTATAAATTTTTCCTTCATTAGCTATTCCCTCACCAAATATTTTATATTGTGCACCTTTTAAAACTGTATCAGATTCACCTTTTGCATATTTAGTTAATTGTAAGCCATATGTAGGTATTTTTTCATTTTCTAAATATAAATCTATTGTAGGTATTTCATCATTTACTGTTATTTCTTTTAAAGTTGTAGTTCCATTATCTGTATAACTTACAAATTTAAATTCTCCATTTTCTCTTGTTATCTTAAACTTTATAGGAGTTTGTGGAATATAATATCCAGTTGCTTTAACTTCTGTTAGAGTATATTCTTGGTTCAAATATAGTCCGGAAACATATATATATCCATCTTTATCTGTACTTAATATTTCGTTATCTTTGCCTTCTCCTGTAAGTGTAAATTTTATATTTTTTAAAAACTCACCTGTTGCTTTATCTGTTTTGTTAATTGCAAGTTTTGCTTTTACCTCATCTTCAATTTTTATTTGAATTTTATAATCTTCACCCTCATCTGGATTTGGTGCAGAAATAGAATCATCCACTATTGATGAATATGTTTGGCTTGAAGTTGAACGTGCTTTACTATCATCTACATATTCTAAATATAAGCTTTCTGTTCCATCTTCATTTATTTCTGTATATGTATAAAATCTTATTTCTTCTGGATTTAACACATAATCATCTATTGTTTTAACTTCTTTTAAAGTATAATATCTTTCTGCAAATAGCCCTGTAAATTTAATTGTACCAGTTGCATCTGTTACTTTAATTGTACTTGTATCTGCTCCATCTTCTGTAATTGTAAACGTAACACCTTGTAATGTTTTGTTTGTATCTTCCTGATATTTTACAATTTCTAAGTCATATTGTTTTGCAATCATAAAACCTAATTTTTCAGAACCTGTTGATGTATAATATAATCCCTCATCTGTTGCTAGTGCAAAATATATTGCATGTTCTGAATATGTAACTTCATTATAGTCTACGCCTTTTGGTAATGAAATTTCATATGTAAATTCAATCGTTTTACCTGTTGCTAATTTATACGAATTGTCTAATACAATTAAATATGTTTTTACTTTTGTCCAATCTGTTATATTTTCAGCTAAAGTCCATCCATTTGCTTTATCATTTAAATCATTTGTTGGTTTTTCAGTAGTTGAATAATAAATTGTTGCATAATCTCCTAAGCCTTCTGTTACTGCCGAAATTCCAGCTTCACTCATATATGCAGTAAATGTTGAACCTAAATCTCTTCCACTAATTACATATTCATTTCCTTCAAATGGGACTACACCTTGAATTTTGATATCTTGTATATCATAACTATAATTGTTTATCGCAGATATTGTTATTGTTGCAGTTCTTTGGTCTTTATCTGTTTTTGCTACTCTTGGTGCAAGTGTAATATTTCCATTATCTCCATAATCACTTCCAATTTGAGTTGTTGTTAAACTTGTTCCTGGATCCATTGTTAGCGAAATTGTTCTATAATTTACTTTTTCTGTTACATTTGCGTCTCCATCTATATCATAAGTATCTTCACCTGAATAGTAGTAATCACATGCTGTTTCGTTTTTAGCATATAACTCAATTGTTCCTGTTTTCTTTGGAATTCTTGGGTCTGGTGTTAAATTACAATCTACTACTATACTATATGTTTCTTCTGCTGTATTTTCTGTTAATATTTTTATATAGTAACTTCCGTTTTCCTCATAAATATCATATGCTGAAACTGTAACACTTGAATTGTCTATTGTTACACTATTTATTTCTGTATAAATTATGTCACTTGGTAATTTTACTAAAAAAGTACCATTTTTCCAGCCTTGCTCATTATATCCTGAAGTTTCAGTTTTTATTGTAATCTTTTCATTTTCTGCTGTAGATTTTGTTGATATTGTATCTTCTTTTATTGAAAGTGATGCTACTGATGTTGGTGCTGCATATAATGCTTTATTATAGTTTGATGCTTTATACCAATATGTTTCTTCACTTGTACTCTCATCTGAAGGTTGTATCATATATCCATCTAAATAACTGTATATATATGATAAATTATCAAATTCTTCTTTTGTAAAGTTTTCTGTAATATATTCATCATCTAATTCTTTTACATTATATACATAGAAATTGCTCAATTCATTTGTACTACTTGTTTCAACTCTTATGTGTTTTACTTTATTTTCATAAACATATGGATTTGATGATGAATATGAACCCCAATTGCTAGATGTAAAAGTTTCTATCAGAACATCTGTATCTGCATCATAAACTTTTATCCATCCGTCTGAGCCAAGTGTATTTGTTGCTCCACTAAAATAAATTCCTTTATTTGTTGTTAATTCATCCATTGATATATATGTACTTGAAGTGTTTAAAAAACTATCTGTTTTTCCAGATGTTTCATTCATTATAATTCCATCTGTTATTCCATTTGTTCCTGTATATGCTCTCCATTGAACTAAATATGTGTCATTTGTTTCTTCTAAAGAAATTCCATTATATATGTTTATTGGTTTTTTCTTAGAAATTACATAAGTATTATATGGTGTTCCCATATATGTACCAACATATATGTTAAATGAAGGGCTATAAGTTTGTGTAACCGGCTTCTTCCACGTTGTTACAACTATTCCTGTTGCTGTATTTGATGTATATGGATTTTCAAATCCATCTTCTGTGTTTGGATTATTATATCCTTTGTTTACTGCTTCTACTGGAATTGATAATTCTAAACTTGTAATATCTTCTCCCATTGCTGTATATGCTTCTATTGGATATATTACTGCAAAATTAAATGAATTATATTTTGTACTTGAATTCGAAGATGTATATGCATTTGAAGTTACAACTCCTTGTTCATTTAAAATAGCTTCTCTTTGTGCTGTAAATGCTCCTGTTTCTTCATCATAAGTATATGTTACATTTGTTCCAGAAATTTTTACAGATGTAGGTTTATATCCATTTAATTCTGGAATTGTTCCAGATATGTAACTTCCTGCCATAATTAGTTGATTTTTTGTTTCTGTTGTGGTTATATCAAAACTTAATGTCAGACCATCTTCTGATACCAAATTATTAAAATCAGATGTTGTTACTATTTGTGCTTTTGGTGTAATTTCACAATTTACTTCTCCGTACCAATCAACCATGAATGGCACAGTTTTTGTAAAGGCTATTTCTGTTCCCTCGCTATTTACAAATGTTCCAGAAAAAGTAACAGAATCTTCCATGCTATATTTTGATGTATCATTTCCAATTGCAGATGTTTTGCTTGATGTTGATGAATAATCTCCTGAACGTACAGAACCTATTAATAATGCCTGAGAACCATTTCCCATTTCATTAAATTGTATTGTTTTAGTGTTTGAAGATATATAATTTGCTGCTATTACATTATCCTTTACTATTGATGTATTAAAATAAAAGTTGTTTGAATTAATTGTAATTGTAGCATCTTTTAATTGTCATTCTTCTAATACTTTTAGTTCCATATAAAGATTTGCTTCAGAGCCTATTTCATTACATGTTCCTCTTATTGATTCAGCTGTTCCGTCTCCATCTTTATCTTTTAGAAAAAATGCATCAAACTGAACTGCTGTTATTTGATTATTATCTGCATCAAAAATTGCTTCATCTCCGTCTACTACATCATCATAAGCTTGTGTTCTTGAAAGTTCTGGTGTCATCTGTAATGTAGTTTTATTTTTTTTGAGTAAAATGCTTGCAATAATGGCTATTATTGATACTATTATTACACTTATTATTAGTAGTTTTTTCTTTCTAAAAGTTCGTGTCTTCTTTCTACTCATCTCTTGTTTTCACTCCTTGGACTCATTTTTTCAATATACAAAATATTTATTTGTATCTTGTGTAAATGTCAATATGTTCTTTGTTTTCCTCTTGCAGTTTTTCTAATAATTCTGTGTACTTCAAATTTATCTCCTCTTTTCTTATTTTGATTTATATTATTTTTAATTTTTACTCAAGTGTATTATTCTCTACTTATTCAAGTGTGTATCAGGACACAGTAGTTCAGGATACCACTATTTAATTAAAAGTAGTGCACGACATCCGAAGAGACTGTCGTTGTAGGTCGGATCGCCGCCGATGCCGCGGTTCAAATGGGAAAGTTCCGGAAACGCCTCCGCCGTCGGCCAGAGCTCGAAGATGGAATCTCCATAGAAGACCGTATCCACCGGACCGTGTTCAAGCGTCCGCCAGCGCACGATATCGCGCCAGCGGTCGCGAGTCTGGAAGAATGCGTAGATTTCCTCTCTGTCCCGATCCGTAAAAAGTTCATTTGACTGCATCATTTGCGTTTCTCCAGTATCATAGCTTCTCCATAAGCGCCGGGATCCTTGCCGTCGGCGATTCCGCCGAACCATTCCAGCCAGTGACGCCCCGCGCGGTCGCGGTCATTGACCAATACGCTCAATTTGAGCGTCAGACCGGTGCGGTAACGGATATTCAGCGATTCCCACGGAATGGCGACACGGTAACATTGAGTGCCGTCTGCAACGGTGCTTTTTGAAATCAGTTTCGGAATCGGCGCAGCCAGCGGCATACGGTTCAGGTTCATGCTCGCCCATACCCACGAACGGTTGTCGGCGGCGACTCCGAATTCAGCGTAAGCGGTCTCCTGAATCCCGTCGTTGTTGGCTC
>ENA-ORND01001602-ORND01001602.1-human-gut-metagenome-genome-assembly--contig:-NODE-1602-length-15136-cov-2.376832_pt1 | contig 15136 bp, 11 predicted proteins | sample MGYA00242111_ERZ509014 | MGnify/ENA primary metagenome ERZ509014 (study PRJEB26280, sample SAMEA2338694) | human gut metagenome | biome: human gut; feature: human-associated habitat; material: faeces... | reverse complement strand
TTTGCCTGTGAGATCCCCGCTCTTTGCAATGTCGAGGTAACCTTCCTCACCGACTTTTCCGGTTACAGTGTATAAAACCATAGTTGAATCTCCAATCGTTTAAGTTATTCCTCAGTCAGATCCTTCATGTACATCTCAAAGCACAATCCCCAGTTCTCCGGAACATTGTTCTCAACGCAGTAGCTTATGCACTTTGATACATATGAAGCGGCCTTTTTCACGGACTCATAGACGCTGTGTCCGTTCAGATACATACCCGCAATGATGGCTGCGATCACATCTCCGGTGCCGCTCCTGTCGCCGCCGATCCTGTCAACCATGACCATCTGGAAATCCTCATCCTTGTTGTAGATGAAGTTGGCTATCTGAGTCTTATTGAAATGTATTCCTGTCACAACGATATGTTCCGGTCCCTGCTCCGCCAGGGCCATGCACATTTGCCTTAGCTCGTTCACGGTCACAGTGTGCTCCGGATATGGAAGATCAAGGAGGGTGCAAAGCTCCGTCAGATTAGGAGTGATAATGTCGGCATATTTTACAAGCTCCGTCATCTTGCTGCACATAGATGCGGTATAGGTTGGGTACAGCTTGCCGTAGTCACCCATGACTGGATCGACGATAACAAAATTCTTCTCGTTTTTAAAGTATTTGATAAAGTCGATAACTATATCAACCTGTTCCTCAGAGCCGAGAAATCCTGTTGATATGGCATCGAACTGCAGCTCCAGATCTTTGTAGGTCTGGATGTAATCCCGCATTTTGGGTGTGTAGTCATCAAAGTAAAATATAGGAAACTGTGTATGTGTAGATAGTATTGCTGTTGGCACAGTGACAGCCTGGATCTTCATGGCGGACACTATCGGCGCCATGACAGCGATGGAACATCTTCCGAATCCTGTAACATCATTTATTAGAGCGATTTTTTTCTGCATCTTAGTTCTCCAAATTCAATAAATATAGTAGATTTTATCATCAAATACAGGTGTGTTCAATATTTGAATTCCGTCAGACCAAGTGAAATTTATGTTCAAAAGGGAGAGAATAGATAAAATTTCCACATTGCCCCATATCTTGATACGTAGTAAAATATAACCATATTTTGCTGCGCTTCAGGAGGAATGAGTATGAATGAAGTCGTTTTGAAGATATATGTCTTTTTATCGATCATAATAGCCGCTACAGATATTATACTGGGTATGAAATCCATAAAAAAGAATAAGACGACTGGAAGGTTTCTGGGACTTGCCTGCATAGGAGCAGCTATAGTCGATATCAGTTATCTTATCAGCATTATAAGTGATTCGTATATGGCCATGTCCGTCATGTCGAGTATATATTTCGTAAGCATTGATTATATGCTGGTATGTCTGCTCATATTTATTGTTTATTTTACAAAAGGACGTTTTTCAAAGTGTGGAAGAGCGGCGATAGGCGTATGCTTTTTTTACTGCCTGTATGAGCTTGTAATATTTGCCATAAACCCATTCAAAAATATAGCGATAGGGTATGTCAGAAGAGACACCGTGATAGCAAAATACAGCTATGATATGAAACCGCTGTATGATATGCATCTGGTTTTTTCATATGCGCTGGTGGGAGTGGTACTCATACTCCTTTTAAAGAAGCTTTGCAATATCCCACATGAATATCGTTTGCAGTACAGCAGTGTCATCCTGGGACTTCTTGCGCTCGTTGGTATAAATGCAATATTTCTCTACGCTCCGGGAGCGGAGGTGTACAAACTTCTGGATTATTCCATCTGTGGCTACAGTCTTACATCATATATTCTGTACTGGAGCTGCTTTAATTATTCAACCCATGGAATGCTCAACAAACTAAAGACAAACATATTCGAGAATATAGGTCAGGGAATAGTTTTGTTTGATTATGACAATCATTTGATCCTGCACAATGACAGGGCGGATGATTTCCTTGGAAAGGAACTCCTCTGCAAATGTGAGAATCTGCAGCAGTTTCTTGAGACGTATGATCTGTCCGTTGATCTTGCAGCTGATGACGACAGTTTTTCTCTGCAGTGCTATATAAAAGGTGATGATGGAGACAGACCTTTAAGGTGCGATATCAGAAGGCTTGACAACAAGGAAGGCCGCAGACTTGGTCAGATGTTTGTATTTTCTGATATATCTCTGGAGACGGATATGCTTACAGGATTTCAGAAATGGGATAGCTTTCAGAGACTTGCCATGGAAGAGGTGGACCATTTTACGTTTCCGGTTGGAGTGGCAATATGCGATATCAACGGATTGTCTGTGATCAACAGCACTCGTGGTAATCAGGCGGGTGACCATAGGATAAATGCACTTGCGGGCATCATGAGAAAGAACTTTCCGGAGAGAACATATTATGTCAGGGGTATTGATGCGCACCTGATAGCACTTTGCAGTCACAGCAGTGAGGAAGAGATGGCTGCATGTGTCGAAAAGGTCAAAGAACAGTATGATGGAAGTATACAGTATGCAGTGGGGGGGCTGCGGATGAGGGACAGAGTATAGTCGCTGCAATCATTGATGCGGCAACAGCCATGAAGACAAAAAAGCTTGTGGACAGTGAATCATCGCACTCAGATATGCTGACATCACTCATCAGGGCTCTTGAGGAGTGCGACAGCGATACGGAACAACATGTGCGTCGTACACAGGAGCTGGGGGCTGAGCTTGGCAGACGAATAGAGCTGTCAGATATCCAGCAGAGCAAGCTGGCGCTGCTTTGTCTGCTCCATGACATAGGGAAGGTAGGAGTTCCTATGGAGATACTCAACAAGCCGGGAAAACTCACGGATGAGGAATGGAAGATCATGCGTTCCCACGTTGAGAAGGGTTATGAGATCGCCATGAGCAACACAGAACTCAGACAGATCGCGGAGGAGATAAGGCATCATCATGAGAGATGGGATGGAAATGGATATCCGGATGGACTGAGCCGTGAAAGCATACCGGTTCTGTCACGTGTGATCGCGGTGGTCGATGCATTTGACGCAATGATCAATGACAGACCTTACAGAAAGGGTATGCCGATATCAAAAGCGATAGAAGAATTAAAGAGCTGCGCGGGCAGCCAGTTTGATCCATATATAGTTTCGGAGTTTATAAGGCTTGTATCAGAGAAGTATGCAGATTCGCTGGCAGCTGACTCAAAGCAAGGGGCTGCTGATGGTGGTGTCGGTGCAGATGGTAATGGAGAGAATGTTGGGGATCGAACTGCCCCAGGAGATGGTCTGGCGGACGCTGATGGTGATGGCGCCAGCACAGATGACGAACAGACAGAGATCCGGATTATGGCGCGCAGACAGATGGTGGATTTTACTGAATATGGCAAGGATGCGTTTCGTGTACATACAGTCAAATATAGCAGATATCTGGTGGATGAAAACTGGAGGATCATATCTGTAGACGATAATTTTGAGGAGCTTACGGGTTACAGCAAGGAGGACATAGAGAATAATATCATAACCCAGATCGACCTTATACCGGACGAGGATAAAACAGAATATCTCTGTCAGGTAAATGCGAATCTGGCAAAGAGCACATTTGTATTTCAGGAACACAAGATACATAGGAAGGATGGCAGGGATATATATGTATTATGTACTGGAAGAATGTTTTATGATTCGGCACTTCAGAAAGACAGAGGAGAAATAGTAATAGTGGATGTATCAAGTACATATGCCCTGAAGATGCTGACAGATGCGGAGCAGAATAAGGCGGATGTGAGACTCAGAAACTGGGAGAATACCTATCGTACAGATCCACTCACGGGACTTTTGAACCATGCAGCATTTAGAAGTGACATGGAGCAGAGACTTCTTGAGTGTACGCACACAGCGGTGATGATCATGATGGATGTAGACAGATTCAAGCAGTACAACGACACCTACGGACATCACAACGGCGACAAATTTCTTGTCCTTGTGGCACAGACACTGCAGGCAGCACTCCGCGGTGATGACTACGCATGCCGTATGGGTGGTGATGAATTTGCAGCTATGCTGTTCTTCAACAAGAGTGTGTCTGATGACGTGATAAGGGAACGTGCTCAGCAGATATTTGACAAGGTGAACCTGACTGTGAAGGCCACTGAGGGAGGAACAGGGATATCCATGGGAGCTGTGATCGCAAGAACTGAACTGACATTCAATGAGATGTATGAGGAGGCGGATAACGCCCTCTATGATGTTAAGGAGAGTGGAAGAGGCAGGATTGAGGAGGATGCCGTCAATCGGACAATCGCCTATTACCGCTCTGCCTATGAAGAAGGCTCTACGCGGACACCGAAATTTCTGTGGAACGCCAAGATGCGCTTCGGCAAAACCTTTGCTTCCTATGAGTCTGGTTTTGCTTGCCGTAATTGGGGCATATGCTTTTCGGCTTATTGGAAGAGAAAGTTTCTATCCTACTCTGTTTTCTTATCTGCGCAGTTTCATTTATATCGGGCTTTATGCCGCCTGGGGAATTTCAATTCGCCAACGTATCGTGCAGAAACAGGTCGGACAATATTTGACAGGCGTGTCGGTGCTGATAATTCTCTGGTTCACATTCCGCTCGGCGAAGTATTTTATCTTCTGGCAGCCAGATGCAATGCGGTATCTGTGGTATCTATTCTATCTGCCAATGCTGTTTGTACCCATGCTTGCGCTGCTGATCGCAATGTCTCTGGGCAAGCCTGATGAATATAAACTGCCGAAATCTGTCTGGCTATTGTCTGCCGTTTCGGGAGTTTTGCTTATTCTTGTGCTTACGAATGATCTACATCAATTAGTTTTCACATTTCCTAAAGATGCGGATGTCTGGTCTGATGCAGATCATGGCTACGGTGTGTGCTATTTTGCCGTAATCGCATGGCAGGTGCTTTGTGCCGTAGCAGCGCTTATTTTTATGCTCTTTAAATGCAGGTTAAAGAACGGTAAGCATCGTTATTTGCCTATAATTCCATTTGCGATATCGCTGGCTTATCTTGCATTGAACTATGTTGGTACGCCATGGCTGAAACACTTATTCGGTGACGTTACGGCATTTCAAAGTCTTATGTATATGCTCGGTTTCGAGGCTTGCATTGCCTGCGGATATATTCATTCAACCAGCCGCTACGCAGACCTTTTTGCCTCATCTGTCGGCACATCGGCAGAAATTACTGACAAAGACTTCAACATTCGCTATGCAGCGTTGAATATCGAACCTATATCAAAGGAAACAATGAGAAAAGCCGTGAAAACTCCTGTCACAGTGGACGGTGGGCTGACCGTACACACCATGCCCATCGGCGGCGGTTATGCGGTATGGACAGAGGATGTTTCGGCACTGCTTGCCATTAAAGAGGAATCAGAAAGCCTTGCGGAAGAGCTTGCCGAAAGAAATGAGATTCTTCGCTACGAATACATACGGGAGTCGAAACGCCGCAAGGTGGAGGAACAAAACCGACTGTACGATCTATTGCAGTCGGCAACACAAAAACAGATCAACCGCATTTCGGCATTGACACAGGAATACCGCCGAATCTCAAAATCTGATACAGACAGAGTTAAAATGCTACTTGCCGAGATTGCCGTTTTATGCAGTTATATCAAACGTCGTAAGCATCTGACACTGCTTGCCGACCGAGATTGTAAGGTTGCAGTCAGCGAGCTTGAGAGAGCTTTTTCCGAATCGTTACAGACATTAAAGCTTTTAAATGTACGCAATACTCTGTATGTGGACAGTGAACTTTCCGCGCTTTCGGGCAAAAATGCTGCTGCGATATTAGATTTTTATGAGGAAGTAATAGAAGCAGATCTTGAAAATTTAACAAGTGTGCAGATAAGCCTCGCAAATATAAATGGATTGCGGCTGTCGCTGAATGTCTGTTGTGAAGCCGACCTGTCGATCTTTTTAAATAAAGGTAACGTTCTTTATGAAATGGACGATGACGCAGGCTACCAGCATCTTGTATTTATTATTGAGGGAGGTGCCGCCGTATGAGTGCATTTTCTTCACTTCCGGTCTTTTTGCAGACCTTAATACCACTTCTGCTGTTTGTGGAAGCTGTGCTTGAATTGGGACTTTTTATATATCAACTTTCGCATCGTTCAAAATTGCATGATAATTTACCGAGTCTTGTGATTTTTGCGTTTTTGCTTACGCTTTTGTTCTCGGTAACACAGGGGGATCCGTTCAATGGCAAGGATGCATTTTTATTAGATGCGCCCTGGCTGATTTTCATTACGGTAATTTTAGTTGTTGTTGTTCATTTTGCCTTTGCTATGACGAGAGAGTATCGCCGCCGAAAGAACATGCTATCTCCATTTTCCGTTAAAGATGCCACAGACAAGCTGCCTATGGGTTTGTGCTTTGCCGATCCGAACGGGCGTATTGTCCTTTGCAATGACCGTATGCGTCATCTGTCGTTTGCACTGAGCGGGCATGAGTTTCAGATTACCGACGATCTTGAAAAAGCGTTGGAGCACCCCGATAAAAGTATTATCGCTAACGGAGATTGTTACATACTGCCCGATAAGACAGTTTGGCAATTCCGCAAGCAGAATATAGCCGTTGACAATGATGAAAACTGGCTTCAAATGACAGCGCATAATGTCACTGAACTTTATAATGGCAACGCTCGTCAAACTGCTATTAACGATGAGCTGAAAGAGGTCAATCGAAAGCTACAAAAAATGTATGAACGAATGGCCGATGATATAAAAGAAAAAGAAATTCTTGACCTGAAAATACATATACATGACACAATCGGAAGAAGCTTGCTGACAATTCGTGATATAATGGAAAGCGATGAAAACACTGACAAAAAGCTTGAGGCTTTACAGGAAGCAACCGCAGTGCTTACAAGTGATCGAGTGACAGCCAGCGGAACGATGGAAGAGGTTGTTCAGACAGCGGAAATCCTCGGTGTAACGGTGATGATGGATGGATGCCTTCCGGCCGATTCACTTGCCGAAGAGCTTACCGTTGTCGCTGCAAAAGAATGTGTAACAAATTGTATCAGGCATGCCGGAGGCAATGAGGTATATATCAGCGTAAATGGGCGAAAGGATGTGTTTGATATTACGATAACGAACAATGGCGCTGCACCGTCGGGCCCTATTAAGGAGGGCAGCGGACTCTCGTCGATTCGCCACAGCATAGAATCTGCCGGTGGAGAAATGCACACTGTATATAAACCACGATTTGAATTGCTGCTTATCATTCCAAAGGATGCGTCAAGTTTTATATGATGTTCAATAAAAGGAGAACGACATATGATAAATACAATACTGGTTGAAGATGATTTATATATTCAAAAGCATTTTGCCGAGCGGCTGAAATCAAACGAAATTTTTCGCCTTGTCGGCGTATATCGTGACGCTTTTGAGGCAGAGAAAAACTGCAATTGTTCAATACAGCTTATTCTTATGGATGTACAAACACAGCACAAGCACTCCGGTCTTGCCGCCGCAAAACGTATAAAAAAAGCTTTTCCAAATATCAAAATAGTAATCGTAACCTCGCTTGTCGACCCGCAGGTATTGGAACGAGCAAAGACAGGTGCAGCAGACAGCCTGTGGTATAAAGACCACGGCACAGAGGAGCTGATAAGTGTGATAAGGCGTACCCTTGCAGGCGAAAAAGTATTTCCTGACACCTCTCCTGCAATTGAAATGGAAGGCACAATGTCCGATACATTCTCGCCCCGACAGCTTGATATTCTCCGCTTATACATAAAGGGCTTTACATATCAGGAGATTGCCGATAAACTGGGCATCTCCAAAAACGGTGTGCGCTGGAACTTAGACGATATGGTTGAAAAAGGTAGATTTGAGAATCGAGAAGCGTTGGTTGTGACAGCTATTGAGAACAAGCTCATGGTGACCACTTTAAAAGACGAATAGAGTAAATGAACCCCTTGACTGACACGGTCAAGGGGTTTTTATGTCCCAAAGTCAAAAAAGTTTGAAAATAGTTTTTTCTGTTACTGGCACTTGTGCCAGTGACAGACCTCAAAAAATCCGTACAATAGAATGTGTAAGACTATAGTTGTAGTAGAAAGGGGGAGCAATGAATGTTGAAATATAACAAATACATTATGACCCTGTTGATGGTTTTAATTATGCCAGCCTTGGTTTCTGGATGTGTGGCAAAACCGTCAGAGGATTCTAATCTGACCGAAGATAAAACAACCGCCACAACCACAGAAGCAACCACAGAGGCGACTACAGAAGCAACCACAGAGGCAACCACAGAAGCAACGGTACAAAAAGACACAGATTTATCAAAACTTCAAAACACAATTCTTGACAACAAAGAATCAGTTGGGATTGCCTATATCGGTTATGTTGGTTACGAGGCTGATGAGGAAGGAATCCTAAATTTCGTAAAAGACAGTCAGTACGCGGATAAATATGATTTTCTCTGCGGAGCTCCACTTGTCAATGTGGGTGGTGCAGAGCTTTATGCGGTAGTTATTGCCGATACAAAATATAGTGTGTCCGTTTATCGTGCGGAAATAACCGATAATGGTGAATATTCTGTAAATACCGACAATGCGCTCTATAATTACAACGGAAACGGAGTTGATTATTTTTTACTGCGATGCAATGAAAGTGAAATACATTCAAATGTATCGCTGAGCTTTAAAAAAGGAAACGACTCTTTTTCGGTATTCCCGATGCTGTCAGGAATGGATGGGCAGCTTGTTGACGGAAAATACTATGATTTTTCGATATATTCCGATTATGTCGGTAGCGGTGAGTCCGAGGATAAGAATGTAGCAATAGAAGGGGAAATCCTTTTGGAGTCTCAGGAGGTGCAATACTACATAAGCATGGGCATGAGTGTACAGTATACGGGTCAGATTGATGAAATTGAGGGACGACCGTAATCTACCGTGTGAGTTAAAGCACGGAATAATAAAATAAAAAAGGGAAAAAAGAAAAAAAAGGAGGGAAAAAATATGGTAGATATTAAATCAATGGCAGCTGCAACAGCCCCGAGGGAGTTTGAACTCTCTTATACAACCACAATTGAAGATGTATACGAAAAGCTTAACACACATGCATCGGCTTTTAAAATGCCTTTCAAAATCAAAGGGGGCATCCCTGGAAAGCGCATTTCTTTTGAGAAAGAACCGAACCTCGACGTTACGGTCTGGGTATTTGTCAAGGACGGCAACAAAATTAAGGTCATGGCAAACATTCAGGAGAATACAACAACCGTCAACGGTATGCGAGTTGACAAAAACAGCGTAATTCAAAAAGGCGTAAGCGGAGTAGCTAATCTTCCTATTCAAAGAGGGGAGTATCTTGATGAGGTGACCGAAAATGTTAAAAAGATACTCAACGGCGAGCAGGTTGAAGATTATGTAGCACCCGTTGGTGTAAGCGGCAGCGGGCAGACAGAAAAGGATTGGCTTGTGGCCCTTCTTCTCTGCCTTTTCCTCGGCGGAGTTGGTGGCCACCGTTTCTATGCGGGTAAAGTCGGATCAGGCATTCTTTATCTTTTCACCGCCGGCGTTTTTGGAATCGGTGTACTTGTTGATCTGATAAAGATCATTACAGGCAAATTCACTGACAAAGACGGAAATCCTATTCAAAAAAAATAGACAGGACTTCTTGACAGCCTTTAGATAAATATGGCTTAAAATTGGGAACTGTGCCTGAACTCTTTCGGGCACAGTCCTGATTGCGAAAGGAGGACTTGTTATGAGTAAAAGAAAAGAAAAAGAGGACATTAAAATGACCATATTTATTATGGTCGCCGGCATAGCATTGATGGTTTTGGGTGTCTTCGGAATTGTCACAAGCAGGATTGAAAAGAAAGAATATGCAGCCTCAACTGATATACGGAAAGTTTCCGCTGTTATTGTTGACTTTTCAACCCACGATAGTAAGGATGACAATGGCGATGTAGATTATACAACATATAAATTCAAAATTTCGTATGAAATTGACGGAAAGACCTATAAAGGAAAGTGCGAAGAACGTGTTTGGCCAAGAGATATCGCAAAAGGATATGCATACGATAAATTGAGAAAAGGCGATACAATAAAAGTAGAGGTCTATAAAACTACAAAAGGAAATTACAAGCTTTCCCCGGAGGGGAATCCCGTTGATTTCCTTCTCTATTGCGCGGCGATCCCTGTCGGTTTGTTCTTTGTTGTTATAATGATATGCGACATTGCAAAAGACAACCGAAAAAAGAAAAGCGAAAACGAAATGAACAGCAAGGAATAAATCAGAGGTACTTTTATGGATTTATCAGTATCGCTGGTTATTGCGGCTTCCTTTGCTGTATTATGTACATTCTATATCGGTAAAAGTATACTTGTAATGGATTTTTCGGAATATCTTCCCAAGAATTTGAAAAAAGCTAAGATGGAAAGATTGCTGGCAAAAAGGGAAACTCCTCTACAGGATTCGAAAATCCGAAAGGATATAAGAAAAGCATTTGAAAGAGTGCTGATTCCGCTTGGAAAAGCGGATCAAAAGCTTCTTACGGCAAGAATGGACCTGGCTTTCCGAAGAAAAATCGTCAGTCAGATCGATGTACTTAATAAGAATAAGCTACGCCGCAAAATTTACGTCACGGATGTTGTTCCAATTCCTAAGAATAACTTTGAAACATGGAACGATGATGGCAGAGAATGGCGGGAATCGGTTTTGAAGTGCAGCACCCTGGAGCGTTTCGAGTCAATGCAAGGTAACAGGGTTCAGCATGAGATATACCGTAAAAATTCATATCTCCGAATACTTCAGTCGAGACACGTTCGCCGTACAGATCAAAAAGAGAATAAGAAAAGCTATTATCACGATATGTTGAGAATAACCTGCCCGTCATGCGGTGCAAGAGTCAAGCTGAACAGTCAGCAGGTTACATGTGAATACTGCGGAGCCGTTATAAAAAACGAGTTTTACGATTGGCAGACCGAATCGTTTGAGATTTATGAAACGATCAGTACAAATATGAAACGATTTTTACAGCTTCTTTTGTCCGGTTTCATACTTTTCTTAAGTGTCTTTCTATGCTTATACTTGATCGAGGATACGGAGATTTCCCTTGCGGCCGGTGTCGGTGCAGCGATTCTTGCTTTTGGAACGATTGTTACACCTATTATTTGTGGAAAAGTTAAACAAGACAATTTAGCGAAAAAGATCGTGGGATACTCAGAGAACTACCTCAGATCCTGCTTAAACGAATACTTCAGTAAAAATGAAAATGACAAGGATCTGCTTGATTTCAGTGTTGGCACGATCAAGCTTTTAAAAGTCTCTAACACAGATGAAATAACAACGGTTAAGTCTGAAGTTTATGGAACAAAAACTTTTCTTCCTGAAAATAAGAAACCGTTTACAAAAAAATTCAAAAAGAAACTGACCATGCAAAGGGCTAGATATCCAGAAAAAAGAAAGTCTGACGGTGAATTTTTTGTTGAAAAGGAATGTCCGAGCTGCGGAGCAACATTCTTGCCAGATGAAAACGGATGCTGTTCTTATTGTGGTTATAGCCTTCACGGAGATAGCGAAAAGTGGAAAATAAAAATCTGAAACCTGTTAAAATTCTGCATTGCCGATTAAGGTAGGGAAGGGAAACATTTACATATTATTAATTTTAAAAGGAGGGAAACCTATGAACAAAAAGAAAAAACTTTTGACTGTCGTAACACTTGTCATACTGATGCTCGGGGCATCAGTATTTACTGTTTCGGCAGCGGACAATCATTCGGTTGACGAAAACACAACCTATGTAACTAACTTTGCTGAGCTTGAAAAAGCTCTTGAAGCCACCTCGAACGAGACAAACCCACCCGATAAGCTTGTTGTTCTCAAAAACAACATAGATTACGAAGAGCAAGTTCCGGGCGATTGGAGCTATCAGGATGAGCAGGAGTGGTATTCCGAAATCACAGTTAGCTATCCTGGAAAAATCACCCTTGACTTGAACGGAAAAACCCTGAAAGTTACAACAGATATTCGTTCAGACGAGGAGACAAGGGATCTGTTTGTGGTTTTTTCAGGTTCCAAGGCAAACACCGACTTCACAATTACCACAACCCAGTCCGGCGGACAGATAATCTTTAACTCAACAGCCAACGGAACTTCGATGATCGCTGTGAATAACCCAAACGCAGATGTGAATATTCTTGGAAAAGCAGGGAAGTTTATCAACTATAATCTCACTCTTACAGCACAATCCGGAAGTGACACTTATATAAACGATAAGAACAGGCACCACGTTATTTCCTTCTATGATATAAACAATCTCTATATCACCGGTACTCTTATTCAGAATAATGCACGCGTCCCGTCTTGTATATATTCATACGGACCGGAGCCGCAGGGCAATGTTACAATAACAGGAAACTCAGAAATAGAAGTAATTTCAAATCAGCTTCTTAATGAACAGCCGTTCAGCACAATATATTTCCAAAACACCCCATCCAGCAGAAAAGTAAGGCTTGGCGGCTGTTATATTGGACAAAAGGGAAATGTAAATTCAATCTATTACGGTGGCCAGCCTCCTCATTTCTATGACATAGTTCTATCACAATCTCTGGAAAAGCCGAACTATGTTATTATGCACAACGGTACCAGGGCATACAATACCTGGCCTGACTTTGTTAAGTTGGATGCGGATATAAAAATTATCTCCTCCTGTCACGATTCTGAGCCTGAATTAGAGGAAAGGACATCACTTCTTGGTCACTACAAGTACTGTAAAAAGTGTGATGCTCTTGAAAGCTTCCAGGAGCATCAGTTTGGCAGAACTCTCGCTGCTAAAGAGGCAACATGCATCAGAAAGGGAAGAACGGTCGGCTATGAGTGCTTCGGCTGCAAATATTATGAGGGTTACACCGAACTGCCAGCACTTGGACACGATTTGAGCGACACCTATACGGTTGACTGGCCGGCAACCTGCGACAAAGATGGAAGGGAATCCAGACACTGCAAACACACAGGCTGTGAGTATGCAATTCAGAAAGTCATTCCGAAGCAGCACCAGAGCCTTGTATGTAATGGCACATACTGCCAAAGCTGCAAGCAATATGTTAACCCGACCAAAATAGGTTACGGTGACAATTCCTGTAAAAACATAACCGCTTACTTCTTTACTCCGACGGAAACGAAGGTTTATCTTATCACCATAACTTCGTCAAATCTCGGCAGCGGAAATATTCAGGGAACAGAAGTAAACCTTGTTGAGAATAACAAGCTTAGTGAATTCGTCTCTAGTAACAATAAAGGCAAAGTTACCGAAGTCAGACTTGAAAAAGACAAAACCTACGATGTTACACCGTATATCACTAATTCAGAAAGTCAAGACTGCATAGTTAACATCTCCTGTAAGGAACATAATGCGGTTATAGATAACGAAATTAAAGCAACCTGCACAAAGACGGGTCTCACCAAAGGTAAGCACTGCTCGGTTTGCAACACCGTTATAGTTGCTCAGACCAAAGTCAAGGCTCTCGGACATAAGTACTCCAAGTCTGTTGTCAAGGCTACTTTTACCTCAAATGGCAAGATTACCAAGAAGTGCACTGTTTGCAGTACGATAGCACCAACAATTTCGATAGCGAGAATTAAGTCAGTTTCGCTGAAAAAGTCGGCGTATACATATAACGGAAAGGTTCAGAAGCCTTCGGTCATCGTTAAGGATGCAAACAAAAAAACGCTTAAGAATGGAACAGATTACACCGTTGCTTACAGCAAAAACAAAAATATCGGCAAGGCAACAGTAACCGTTACCTTCAAGGGCAATTACAGCGGCAGCAAAAAGCTGAATTTCAACATTCTTCCCGCCGCGACGAGCAAGATCAGCGTTAAGCAGACCACAAACTCAATCACGGCTTCATGGAAAAAGGTTGCCGGTGTAAGCGGATACAGAGTATACCTTTACAAGGGCAAAAAGCTTGTCAATAGAGCTGATACAACGAAGCTCTCACACACATTTAAAAAGCTTTCAAAGGGTACGGAGTACAAGATTGTTGTCAAAGCCTATAAGAAGATTGATGGCAAAAAGGTTCTTTCTCTCGTTTCAAAGGAGCTTCTGACCGCAACAAAGCTTTCTGCGCCGACTTCGGTCAAGGTCAAAGCAGGAAATAAAATGGCAACCGTCAGTTGGACAAAGGTTAAGAGTGCAAACAGCTATACGGTATATTACAGCACAAAGAAAAACAGCGGCTTCAAAAAGCTCACTGTTATCAAAAACAGCGCAAACATCAAAAAGCTTTCAAGCGGCAAGACCTACTACTTCAAGGTTGTTGCTAACAAGAAGGCTGGAAAGGCTGTTGTGGCTTCTGATTTCAGCAAGCTTGTCAGCGCGAAAATCAAGTAATGGTGTTATCTGAACCGGTCAACAGATAACCGCAAAACCCCGAAGCAGAAATACTCTGCAGCGGGGTTTTTTGTGGCAAAAAAACGGTGTTTCTGTTATGCTAGATATATTAAGAGATTGATATGTTGTGATGTTATTTTGACATTAAGAAAGGTTCAAGGTACTGCTTATGATAAAAAGGAAATTAGCAACATTTATGTTGACATTAATACTGGTGATGACAGCCGCACTGACGATCCAGGTGATAAGCTATGCGCAGGAAGAATCTGCTGGTTCATCAACAAATCCCCAAGAGGGAGTTACAGAATATAAGTACAGTGTTGAAAGTGATCCTCAAAAAGGTGTCGCATTAAAGGTTGAATGGAACGAACCCAAATTAGGAGAGGATACAACATTCCACGTTTCGGCGGATGGTGGCAGTGGCCGGTATTTGTTTAGAATGGATGCACCGAGTTATTCCAATCCGGGTGAGTATAGTTTTGAATCCGTGGCGGATCCAAGCCGCGGAGCGTGGATTCAATATACAGATGAGTGCGAATCTCACGACTTTGAATTCACAATGACCGCTTCGGGAATCTATAACTTCAGGTTTTATGTAATGGACAAGACGTCAGGTGTCTATTATATGCGTGTGAGCACAAATATACAGGTATCGGACAAGGCTTATCCGAGCGTGGGTGACATCGTGAATGTTGCGGTAAAAAAGTGCAGCAAGGAGACGGATGGTTCGGACTATGAAAAGGCATTGTGGCTGCATGACTGGCTGTTGCAGCAGCTTGATTACGATCATTCCCTGAAATGGTCTTCGGCAGAGAGCG
>ENA-ORND01001597-ORND01001597.1-human-gut-metagenome-genome-assembly--contig:-NODE-1597-length-15188-cov-6.401176_pt1 | contig 15188 bp, 16 predicted proteins | sample MGYA00242111_ERZ509014 | MGnify/ENA primary metagenome ERZ509014 (study PRJEB26280, sample SAMEA2338694) | human gut metagenome | biome: human gut; feature: human-associated habitat; material: faeces... | reverse complement strand
CAAGGCTGCGGAATGGCTGGCGGACAGTTTGGAATACGATTATTCCCAGTTAGACGGGGCAAAGTTGAGCGAAGTGGGATGCGTGGTGCGTGGATGGTATTTTGACTGCGCTGTGCGCCGATTTATTAAAGCACATTCGCATCCGGTCGTGGTCAATGTGGGATGTGGACTGGATACCCGTTTCCAGCGTATCGGAAGTCAGAAAGCAGTCTTTTATGATTTAGATTTGCCTGAGGTCATTGCTCTACGCCGGGAATTGATACCCGAACAGCCGGACAATGTCTATATTGAAGCGTCTTTGTTGGAGACCGACTGGATGGATGACCTGCGCCGGAAACACCCCGAAGCAGAATTTATCTTCATCGTGGAGGGGGTACTGATGTACTTCTACGAGAAGCAAGTAAAATCCTTCCTGCATCACGTGGCAAACCGTTTCGGGGGAGGTGAATTGTGGTTTGACGTGTGCGGCACGATAATGAGCCGACATGGTGTGAAGCCCGATTCGCTCCGCAAACACGAGGCTCAAATCCGTTCCGGCATAAGCAACGGGTATGTGGTGGAACAATGGGAACCGTCTTTAAAGCTCATTGAACAGGCTAACTATATGAAGTTCTTCCGTTCACGCTGGGGATTCTTCTTCGGGCAGATATTGGGGCGCATCCCTTGGCTCTGCTACAAATTCAGTTCATTGCTCGGATATAAAATCACATCAAAATAGCGTAATAACAATGGAAAAATCAAAAAAGAAAAAAGGTTTGTCCCGTCTGTTCGAGATAGCGGGACAAAGGAAAGGTCTGCTTATATTAGCAGGTCTGCTGTCGGCTGGCAGCGCGGTGTGTATGCTTGTGCCTTATTGGGCAGTTTATGAAATTTTGAAAGAGTTGCTGTCGAATGGCTCCAATCTTTCCGCTTTGGACGGAACGGACATGATGCGTTGGGGATGGATTGCATTTGGAGGGCTTGTTGGCGGATTGATATTGCTCTATGCCGCCCTGATGTCCTCACATGTGGCTGCATTCCGTATCTTGTATGGGTTGCGTGTCCGTCTGTCTGAACATATCGGCAAACTGCCTTTGGGATATTTGAACAATACCTCTACGGGAGCCATCAAGAAAACAATGGACCAGAATATCGAGAAAATAGAGGGCTTCATCGCCCATACCATTCCGGATTTGGTCAATGTAATGGCAACGGTAGTGGTAATGCTGGTCATCTTTTTCTCGCTGGATGTGTGGCTGACAGTCGTGTGCCTGGCCGTTGTGGTGCTTAGCTTATTCCTGCAATTTTCCAATTTCATGGGAAAAAGGGCAAGGGAGTTCATGGGTATCTACTACGATGCACAGGAAAAAATGAGCGCATCAGCTGTGCAGTATGTACGGGGAATGCCCGTCGTCAAGATATTCGGGCAAAGCGTCCGTTCGTTCCGTCAGTTCAATGCCGAGATTCAGGCATACAAGACATTCGCCTTGAAATGCTGTGACACCTACCAGAACGGGATGATTGCCTTTACCGTCTTGCTCAATTCGATGGTAACGTTTATTCTTCCTATGGGCATCTTGCTGATGCAAGCCAGTCCGCAATCCTTGTCATTGGCGGTAGTATGGCTGTTCTTCATTATCATGGGACCGGGTATGGCTTCCCCCGTTTATAAACTGACATTCTTGGGAGGTAATACGCGCGACATCGATGAAGGTGTAAACCGTATCGACCGCATACTTGAAAAGAAACCTGTGCCGGAGCCGGTACATCCGCAAGTGCCTGCCGCTTACGATGTGGAATTTCGCCATGTGTCATTCTCCTACGAGAACACAGAACAGGGAACACGGACGGAAGCCCTGCGTGATGTCAGCTTCATTGCACCACAAGGAAAGATAACCGCCCTTGTCGGTCCGTCAGGAAGCGGCAAATCAACGGTTGCCAACCTGATACCCCGGTTCTGGGATGTGGAGCAAGGGAAAATATGTATAGGCGGTGCAGATATACGCCAAATACCTACCGCAAAACTGATGGATATGGTTTCATTCGTCTTTCAAGACACTTTCCTTTTTTACGACACTCTTTATGAGAACATCGCCGTAGGCTCTCCTGATGCCACGAAAGAAAAGGTGATAGCCGCTGCGAAAGCTGCCCAATGCCACGATTTCATAGAGCGTTTGCCGCAAGGCTACGAAACAAGGATAGGCGATAAAGGTGTATTCCTGTCCGGCGGTGAAGCCCAACGGATATGTGTGGCTCGTGCCATATTGAAGAATGCTCCGATACTGGTGTTGGACGAAGCGACTGCTTTCGCTGACCCTGAAAACGAGCATAAAATGCAGATGGCTTTGCAGTCGCTGATAAAGGACAAGACGGTCATTGTGATTGCCCATCGCCTTTCTTCCATTATTTCTGCGCATCAGATTGTCGTCATGAAAGAAGGAAGCATTGTGCAATGCGGAAGGCATGAACAATTATCCGTGACAGAGGGTGTATATAAAAACATGTGGGATGCCTATACGAGCGCATACCATTGGACGTTGAACAAAAACTAAAAGCAATATGAGAAAGAAGAATTTCTTAAACAAGGTCTTGCAAAACACAAGTTGTCCGCAAGGATTTTGGGGACGGATGATTTTGCGAGGAATGAATTGTTTTCATGCATCTTTAGCTAATCGTGGCATGAAGCAAGTGGAATGGCAGCCGAATTGGAATGTTCTTGATATAGGCTGTGGCGGTGGTGCGAATTTGAAACGTTTATTGAATTTATGTCCAAAAGGAAATATCTACGGCATAGACCTGTCAGAAGAAAGTGTTTCATTCGCCCAAAAGTACAACGAAAAAGACTTGAATAAAAGATGTTTCATACAACAAGGGAATGTTTGTTCATTACCTTATGAGGATGGATTTTTTAATGCTATCACGGCTTTTGAAACGGTCTATTTTTGGTCGCCTGTAAACATAGCGTTGTCTGAAGTGGCGCGTGTTCTCCGAGAAGGAGGTTGTTTCCTTATTAGTCTGGAAGCGAGCGACCCCGAACTTGGAAAAATGTGGACGGAACGGATAGATGGTATGGTTGTCTATACTCCGGCAGAATTGGAAGAACGGTTGCATGAAGTCGGATTTTCATCCATCAGAACAATCCGTAAAAAGGAAGAAATACATATTATAGCATATAAATAAAATAAGATATGAATGCAATAAAGAATATTACAATAGGTCACACGGAAAGACTTTACAAGCCGGTGGGTTACACCATGCTTGCCAATTTGGTGAATATCGTGCCGTTTTGTCTTTCTATAGAAGCGATACGTATCATTTTCAGTGCATTTGACGGGAGCGGACAGCCGCTCGACACGACCCGTCTTTGGTGGATATTCGGCGTTATGGCCATTTATATGCTGGTCATGGTTTTGGCGGAACGGGCATCTTACCGTGCCAATTTCCGTGGAGCCTACGAAATGAGTGCTTCGGGACGTTTGTCGCTGGCGGAACATCTGCGGAAACTTTCATTAGGCTTCCTTTCAAGGCGTGACCCCGGCGACTTGTCCTCCATGCTAATTACGGATTTCATGATGGCGGAAACGGGAATCTCACATCATCTGCCCCAATTGATGGGCGCAGTGGTAATGCCCGTGCTAGCTTTTGCTTCATTGATATGGATAGATTGGAGGATGGCGGTCAGTATGTTTGCCGCCTTGCCGCTTGCCTTGCTCGTGCTATGGGCAAGCACAAAGGCGCAGCGGAAGCTGAGCGGCAGGCAAATCCATGCGAAGATAAATGCAGGAAACCGATTGGAGGAATACTTGCAGGGTATCCGGGTGATGAAAGCCTACAATCTGTTGGGCGACCGTTTCGTCCGGCTGCGCGATGCCTTTGCCGAACTTCGCCGTGCCTGCATCCGTCAGGAAGCCTTGTTAGGGCCGTTCGTCCTGTTGAGCATCACGTTGGTACGTGCAGGGCTGACGATGATGGTGCTGTGCGGAACATATCTGCTGTTGGGAGGGGAACTTTCCATCCTCGTATTTGTGCTGTTTCTCGTGGTCGGTTCCCGTGTGTTCGACCCATTGACTTCTGCCCTGACCAATTTCACAGAGTTCCGATACTTTTCCATTGCAGGAGGACGTATTCTTTCCTTAATGAACGAGCCGGAAATGAAAGGAGAACGGCAATCTCCGGCGGCAGGCGACATCCGGTTTGAGCACGTATCGTTTGCCTATCAGGACAAGGACGTGCTACACGACATAACCGTCACGCTCCCCAAAAACTCCTTGACGGCTCTTGTAGGTCCTTCGGGAAGTGGGAAAAGCACGGTGATGAAACTTTGCGCCCGTTTCTACGACCCGCAGCAGGGACGCATCTTCTTTGGCGGCGTGCCGATGGACGAAATAGCCCCCGAAAGCCTGATGAGCCACATCTCTATGGTATTCCAGGATGTCTATCTGTTTCAAGACACGATACGTAACAATATCCGTTTCGGCAAAACAGACGCGACAGACGAGGAAATCATTGCCGCCGCCAAGAAAGCCTGTTGCCACGACTTCATCATGCGCTTGCCGCAAGGCTACGACACGATGGTTGGCGAAGGTGGCTGTACTTTATCTGGAGGCGAGAAGCAGCGCATATCCATTGCCCGTGCCATGCTGAAAGACGCACAAGTCATCCTGCTGGACGAAGCTACCGCTTCGCTCGACCCAGAAAATGAAGTGGAGGTGCAGAAAGCCATCGACTCTTTGATTAAAGGACGCACCGTCATTGCCATAGCTCACAGGCTCAAGACCATAAAAGATGCCGACCGCATCATCGTCCTGGAGGACGGCCGGATAAAGGAAGAGGGCACGCACGATGAGCTTATCCGAAAGGAAGGGCTTTATGCCCATTTGTGGAATATACAGGAAAGTATTTCGGGGTGGAAACTGTAGATAAAGATGTGTTAAATTGCAAACTTCGTTACCATCACTTCTGTATTTGAATGTGCGGTGGCATTGGCTTACTGTATGAAATCAGCATTATAATTGTCAGAAAATCTGAAAAGGAAACAATCACAATAGTATAAACATTTAATCAATTTCAAAATGAACAGATCAGAAAACTGTATTCTCTCTTTTTGGAAGAGATTTGCATCATCGGCACATTACTGCCGAGCAGGATGTGTGGAATGGACTTTTTGCATTGCTCGCTTCAGCGAGAGAAGCCTATCTCCGGGATGTCGTTGACAGCGGCAAACTTTATCGCCGCTTCGTGGACGACTTCATCAACAGTCACCGGTATATAGACTGTGACAATGTGGTCTGCCGGAATTGCCATGAGATGATTATCCATATAGTCCGAGGTATTCTGCATGATTATCAGGATTGTGTGCGAGAAAAGTTCGCTACCGAATCATTCTCATTGGATGATTGCATGGAACTGAAAAGGATGTATGACACATCTGAAATAAATAGCCCGGCATTTGCGTATGATGCGGATCCAATGGCGACCGCAGCTTCACTTTCATTCGAGTGTAATTTTTCAAAAGAACAGATGGCAGGTATTGTGTCTTGTGCCAATACTTGCCATCTGTTCTGTGTTCCTACGGTTCGTATGGAGGATATGGAAGCTCTTTTTGCCTGCAAGGAGGGCTTCCGAATCCGTGTGAATAACATCCGCCATGTGGCCGTGCTTTTCGACGCGCTACTTGAAAGGTCATACATACAGGCGTACTGGCAGTCCGTTCTTGAAAGAGGAAAATTCCTGGTTTCCAAGGACGGCAAACGCATCGTGACAGCTTCAAGCCTGTCAACTGCCCTGTCTGCGGCAAGAATCCGTCCCACATCTGTCGTTTATGCTATCAGGACAATGATAGGCCGACTTCCGTAACAGTAATAATCCTATGATTTGAAAAGGTCGTCCATGGTGACCTCACTGTGGACGATACTTTTATGTTTTCCGTCCACCACTCCGTATGTAGTGACAAATGTGATTGCCAATGCCTTTCTGGTCTTTGTCGCCATACGGAACAATCCCATCCGTTCACGGAGTTTCATCTCGTAATTATCAGTGATGGCATAACGGTCAGTGCTGAACTTCATTTCGCACAAATGGATGATGCGGTCTGCTCGCTCGATAATCATATCAATCTGGAAGCCAGGCATTTTTTTGTCAGGATCTGCCTTGCTTCTCCATGAGGATATGGCCGTTCCGACACCGGCTATTCCGAGTGCCGCCTTTATCTGCCGGTGATGTGCCAGACACACAAGTTCGAAACTGAGTCCCATCCACGCAGAGACGCTGCGGGAATCCATATTGTTGCTCCACCACCTTTCATCCTTGGCATTGTTGGATTCTATGAACTTGTAATAAAACAATGTAAAGAAGTCCGTAAGCCTGAAAATGCTTCCTCGGGTCTTACTCCCGAAATGTGACAGACGGGTTACGAAATCGCAGCGTTCAAGATTCTTCAGTATCTTGCTCAAGAAAGAGCCTTCCAGACCTGTGGCTTTTGCTATGTCCTCCCTTGTCAGTCCGGACTTGTTCTCCGACAATAACTTGACTATTGATATATATGTGTCGGCATTGCTGAACAGGGCATTGTACAGTTCGTCGAATTCCCCTTTGAGATGGGCACCATCTGCAAAAAAGAGCCGGTCAATGTTCTGTGCAAGACTGTCAGAGGTATTCAGGAGGCTCAGGTAAAAGGGAACGCCGCCGAATATCATATAACATTGCAGAATCTGGTATCTGTCCCATCTGCAGTTGCGCTGCCTCAGATATTCTTCCGTCTCATGCAGATTGAACGGGGAAAGATGCAGGTTGCAGGTCACTCTTGCGTGCAATCCTCCCTGATTGGCTTCTATCTTGTCCGCCATCCATGATGTCGCCGATCCTGTGGCGATGAGCATGATGTCTGTACGCCTGTTGCCCCAGCCGTTCCAGAATGTTTCCAGGGCATTGACAAAATTCGACCTCTGCGTATCCATCCAAGGCATTTCATCAATGAATATGACTTTTTTCCGGTCTGAAGGCAATGTCTCCAGATAATCTTCAAGCGCATTGAAGGCATCATACCATGTCTCGGCTTTCGGCTGTCTTTTTTTCGAATGACGCTTGATTGCCCTCATGAAATTCTGTATCTGCACCGAAGCCGGAGTGTTGTGTTCGCCTACAAAGGTGAAATCATATTTATAGTTGAAGAACTTGTCTATGAGATATGTCTTGCCGATACGCCTCCGTCCGCTGATGATGACAAATTCGGAGCGGTCTGATTCCAGACACCGCTGCAGTTCGTCACATTCCCTGTCTCGTGAAACCAGTTTGTCCTGCATAATATTTCCGTTTCCGCAAAGGTACTCAATCCATATGTATCTGCCAAATTTCAAAGAGTGAGTTTGTACTTTATCTCATAAAATATTTGAGTAAAAGTACAAACTCACCAACACAATAATACCGAGTTACTACTTTATCTATGATTTTTTATGAGATAAAGTAACGGTTCAGTATATAGTAGCGTTCCATATTAGCCGGATGCTTTTCTGTTTTTCTCGGATAAGTTATGTGCCCAGCTTGCTGTTTCAAGTGGTACGCATCCCGCCGCCGAAAGGCGGCGGTTCCGGGAGGGAACCCCAAATAAAAATAATAATGGCGGCGTAAGCCGCCCGACGATTTTTTGAAAATGGGGGTTTTCCGGCAAAGTGCTATCATTTGACTGTCTTTTGAGTGCATACACCGGACAAAATCAGCCATACAATATCTATAAGCCTGTTTGAAGGGGGTATTGTATGGCAACAAACAAGCGTGTTTTCACCTTGCGCCTATCTGATGAAGTCTTTGACAAGATCGGGGCGCTTGCAACCCGTGAACACCGATCCATTACCAATTACATTGAATTTGTTCTTCTGAAACACTTGGAAGAAGTGGAAAAGGCGGAAGGAACGATCAATGTCGATAATTCACCCAAAGGGGTATAACTGAGAATGTCTGTCCTGAAGCAAAAGAGAACCACAAGCAAGGCCGAGTTCATCAACACGGCCAATCAGATTTATGTTGAAACCCTGAACTTCCTAACCCGTCTTTCAGCCCGGTATTCCCGGTTGATTGCGGAGCCGGTGGCAAAGCTGGCCGGTGAGATCATCGACCATGCGGAGAAGGCCAACAGTATCTTTCCTTCGGACAACCAGCGCATTGAAATGAGGAAGGCCCATCTTCTTGAAGCACGGGCTTCCCTGATGGCGCTGGATGTTCGCTTGACCCATGTTTACCTGATTCTGAACCAGAACCCGGAAGGGGCCTTTACCACTTCCAAGGGGAACCCGGTGAAGTCACAGGATGCAATGGAAAAGCTGGATAAGATGGCCCAAAACTTGGGTGAACTGATCGACAAAGAAAACGAACTTCTGAAAGGGGCAATCAAAAATGTAACAGCAAAGCAGAAATGATTTCCTATTAGGTGCGTGACTGTTAATGTGTCCTCTGGCGGTGTGGTGGGGCCTTCGTTCCCCTAATTACAATAACAACAACAATTTCGTTATTGTCTGGACGGATGGCAACAACAATAACAATGCCAATAATTCTGGTGGGTTGCGGCCCGGATTTTGCAGATATACACGGTCAAATGTAGTAACAGAAGGCAAACGGCTTTTCAGGTGAAAGACGACCGATGTAAAAGGAGTTGCGCTTCCTTGGGTGTAAATCCCTAAAACTGCCCTTTGATGCCCTTACACGGACGCTTCTTGCATGGTGGGTGATTGTGCCTTAACCCATTTCATGTGTAAGGGCAAAGCAATTTAGACGGCACCCTACAAGATATTTGTACGAGGGGCGAATACTTTTATTATGACAAGCCAAGAACGGCATGAAGCAAGGTTCCAGCGCCGCAAAGCAAAGCGGTTGGAACGAAAACAGGCCCGGTGTGATAGCCTTGGGCCAACGAATAAAATATTTTCCTATCGGAAGATGTTCTTCTACGGGAAAAAGTGCTGTAACGGGGTGCGGTGGAAGCAAAGTGTTCAAAACTTTGAAGGCCACCTGTTTTCCGGTACGGCAACACGGCGGCGAACGGTGTTGGAACAGACTTGGAAGCCCAAATCCTGTTCCCATTTCACCCTTCGGGAACGGGGAAAAATCCGCCCGATAGATGCCCCGCACATTACGGATCGACAAATCCACAAAACCCTGTGTAATGAAGTCCTGATCCCGTTGTATTCACCTTCCATGATCTATGACAACGGGGCAAGCCAAAAGGGAAAGGGCCTTCATTGGCAGTTCAAACGGATCAAACAACAGCTTGGATGGCATTACCGGCGATATGGCCGGGAAGGTGCTGTGTTGCTGTTGGATTTGAAGGGGTTCTTTCCAAATGCTTCCCATGCCCTGTTATACCAGCGGCACCGGGAATTGATTTTGAATCCTGAACTTCAAAACTTGGCTGATACTGTGATTCAATATTCCCCATGCCCGACACCGGGCCGGGGGATGCCTTTGGGCGTTGAGCCTTCACAACAGGAAATGGTGGCGTTACCAAGCAAAATTGACCAATGGATCAAGTGTCAGGCCCGTGTTCATTGCGCCGGTCATTACATGGATGATTACTATGCTTTCTTTCCCACGGTGGATGAAGCAAAGCTGATGGGCCATGAAATTGTAAGGCGTTTTGAAGCCGCTGGAATCCGAGTGAACAAGCGCAAGTGTAAGGTGATCCCGCTTACAAAGCCGTTCCGGTTCTGCAAAGCCCGGTTCACACTTACCGAAACCGGCAAGATCAAGGTGAATGGAAGCCGGGATGGAGTGAAACGGGCAAGGCGAAAACTGAAGCTGTTTCACAGGGAGTTCAAAGAGGGAAAACGATCCTTCTTTGACATAGAACAATACATGGAGTGCCAAAGCGCCTATTACCGGAACTTCAACGATCATGGCCGGTTGTTGCGGTTGCGGCGGCTTTACCATGCAATCTTTTTCGGAGGTGGACAATGTTTAGAATCATCAAAGCCGGGGCCGGTATCGGCCTGACCGAGAACCTGAACTACATCAAGAAAGCCGAAAATGGTTGCTACATCCTTTGCCCGGAGCATGACGCTTCGGGCATTGTTTTTGAGGGTGTGGCTTACCATTTGTTGGGCCGTGCCGCTATGGACGAACTGGAAACTGTGAGTTTGGAGGAAACGGACGCAGGAACCGAGATCACCAAAGCCACAGAAGCCGGTGGAATCGTCTTTGTGACCTTGGCGGAAGCCGGGAGCATTGACGCTGAAACGGCGGCGGAACACGCTGATTTGTTCGCTGAATGGGCTTTCCCTGTTGGCTACACGGTGGGGCAGATTCGCCGGTATAACGGAACCCTTTACAAGTGCGTTCAGGCCCATACTTCCCAAGCGGATTGGACACCGGACACGGCTTCCAGCCTGTGGAGCAAAACGAGTGATCCCGCTGAAGAATGGCCCGAATGGAGCCAACCGGTGGGAGCGCATGACGCTTATTCCAAGGGGGCAAAGGTGAGCCATAAGGAAAAGCATTGGATTTCCACGGTGGATTCCAATGTGTGGGAACCCGGTGTGTACGGGTGGGAGGAAAGCACGGATGGAGTATAAAACCTATGTTTGCCGTAAACGGGCAAGGTTCAAGGCGATTTGCGGACAAGTGAACATTCCGTATGGAACCACCCTGAATGGTCAGGGTGGTTTTTTGATCCTGAATGATCTTCCGGTGTGTTCGGCCACCAGCCAAAACGCCTATGACTTCTTCACACAGAATGATGATGGCATGGGGCAGGAACGGGGCGAACTGTTGAACCGGATCATTCCCAAGCTGGAAAAGCGTGATGCCGGGTATCAGGCCCGGTGGGGGAAGATTTGGGATGATCCCCGTTGCCAAAAGTACAAGCGCCCGGAACAGGAAGATCATTGGATTTGGAATCATGACTTCTACAACGGCCCTGTTGAGGATTTGCGCTATATTGCCGCCCTGATCGGGGCCTGATAGGAGGGAAAAGCCATGACGATTTATCAGGTGTTGTGCTTGATTGGTGTTCCCGCCTTGATTTTGGCAGTATTCAAATACCTGTGGAGCCAAATCAAGCATAATACCGAGGATTCCAAGGCTTTGAAGGCCGGTATTCAGGCCCTTCTTCGGGCGCAGATGATCAGCGATTTCAATAAGTATTCCGAAAAAGGCTATGCCCCAATCTATGCACGGGATAATTTTGAAAATTGCTGGAAGCAGTATCATTCTTTGGGGGTGAATGGGGTGATGGACGATCTTCACAGAAAATTCTTGGAGTTGTCCACCGATCCCCCGGAAGAATGAGCAGACGAACCAAAAAGCCAAAGCGTGAGTTTTCCAAACTGATCCTGTATGTGGTGGGGGCCGTAACCGTTGGGGTTACGGCCTTCACCCTTATCATGGTTTGGAAAACTGAAAACCTTGAACCGCTGGCCTATTTAATCCCCGCCATATTTGCTGAATTGGCAACCGCAACCGGGTTTTACTATTCCAAAGCCAAAGCCGAAAACCGGATCAAACTTCGGAAATTGTACGGCCCGGAAATCTATAACGATGCAAAGGAGATTTGAAAAATGCTGAACGCTGTTTTGAACAACCTGATCAATATTGGGTGGGCCATGCTGATCTTTCTGTGTGCGTACCTGTCCAATGTTGCTTTTTCCCTTTACTACAACATCAAGGTTTTGCTTCAGCCCTTCGACAGACAAAAAATGATCAATTCCGGGCTGAAGGTTGCCACCTTCGTTGTGGGCCTGACCTTGCTTTGTGTAGCAATCACCACCCTTCCGATTTATGCGGATCAGCTTGGGTGGGCAATCCCGGAAGAATACACAGAAATTTTTGCTGATTTGGTTATTGTGGGCGCTGTGCTGATGGTATCTTGTAAGTATATCGCAGAAGCCTTCACCAAGTTCAGGGCCATTCTTCAGGTGAAAGGAGATACAGAAAATGAGTAATTCCCCCCTTGCAACCTATACCCGGATCACGAAAAACAAAACCAGCCCCCGGAACCATGCCATTGACACCATCACGATTCATTGTATCGTTGGGCAATGGACAGCAAAACAGGGGTGTGATTATTTCGCCACCACAGACCGGCAATGTTCCACCAACTATGTTGTTGGTAAGGATGGTTCCATTGGCCTTTCCGTGGATGAAAAGGATCGTTCTTGGTGTTCCAGCAACGGCACCAATGACAACCGGGCAATCACCATTGAAGTTGCTTCCGACACCACCCACCCTTACGCCGTTACCGCCAAGGCTTATGCGGCCCTGTTGGATTTGGTAACGGATATTTGCAAGCGGAACGGGATCAAGAAGTTGGTGTGGAGTACGAACAAGAATGACCGTGTGAATCATCGGAACGGATGCAACATGACCGTTCATCGTGACTTCGCCAACAAAGCCTGTCCGGGGGAATATCTTTATTCCCGACACGGGGAGATTGCCTCAGAAGTCAACAGGCGGCTTCAGGGCGCTTCCGCTGGTGGTGGGGTAGTAGTTACACCCCCAACCGCAGAAAAGCCCACAGGCGGCACCACAGGGGCCACCGTGACCCCTTACCTTGTGCGGGTGAAGATCACCAACCTGAATATCCGTAAAGGCCCCGGCACAAACTACGGTGCAACCGGCTACATCCAGCCCGGTATTTATACCATCGTGGCTGAAAGCACCGGCAAAGGTGCGTCCAAGTGGGGCAAACTGAAAAGCGGTGCCGGGTGGATTTCCCTTGACTACGCCACCAAAACCTGACCATGAGAAAAGACCCTTCCGGTTCAAGCTGGAAGGGCCTTTTTTGCGTGTTTCTACTATGTTACTAATAACCCCGATTTCACCGAACTTCAAAGGGCTGAAATGTTCAGTATTTGGGGGCTTCAGAGCGTTGCAGAGTAGAAATATTTATGGTACAATAAAACTATAGACCGATCAAAAGCCGCCTTGGCGTCGAAGATACAGCCGTTTTTGCGGCTGCTTTTCTTATATTTGGCCGCTTTTTGCCGCAGACGGCGTTTTCAGATCACACCAAATGCTGGAAGGAGATTTTTTCTATGGAGGTGAGTCACTTATTCAGGACATGACCGCACGCGTTTTGCAGCGCCGGAAACGGACGGTGACGCTTATGGCGCGCCCCGTCTATGATGCGGCGGCAGCCCTCCACGCAGGGAGCTTTGGAATCGGTCAGATCAACGCATAATACAGTATTATAATTTAAGGACGTGTTATTTTGTTACTCTCAGGCAAAGGTCTGAAACATGACTTTGTCCAATTTGTTTCGGCCACCGTGGCTTCACAGGTGGTATTCTCGCTCTACTCGATGGTCGACGGCCTGATGGTCTCCCTCGGCGTTAACGAATACGCCATGAGCGCCGTCAACCTCGCCATCCCCTTTACCAACGCGCTGTTTTCCATTGCCGTGCTCTTTGCCGTCGGCTCGTCCACGCTGATCGCCATTGCCATCGCGCAGGATAAACGGCACGAGGCCAACACCCTCTTTTCACAGAATTTTGCCACGCTGCTCATCCTCGGCGCGGTGGCCACGGCGCTCGTGCTGCTGTTTTTGGAGCCGTTCGCCCGCCTTCTCGGCGCGGACGAGATCACGCTCGACTATGTCAAGCATTATCTTCTCGGCCTTGCGCCGTTCAGCGTGTGCTATCTGGTGTCCTACAACCTTGAGGTGCTCGTCAAGACGGACGGCTTCCCGCGCTACGCGCTCTTCACCGTCATCGCCGGGTGCCTGACAAACTGTGTGCTCGACTATATCGCAATTTTCTGGCTCGACATGGGCGTTTTCGGCGCGGCGGTCGCCACGGGCATCTCCCAGCTTGTCACCTGCATCTCGTACTTTGCGCACTTTTTCAGCAAAAAGTGCACGTTCCGGCTGTGCAAATTCCGCTTCGATCCGCACCTTTACGCGCGCATCCTGCCCATCGGCCTTGCCGACGGCGTGACGGAGCTGTGCACGGGACTGATGATCTTCCTCTTCAACCGCACGGTGCTCAAATATATTGGTACGGACGGCGTTGTGACCTACACGGTCATTGCCTATGTGACGTCGCTCATCATCCAGCTGATGGTCGGCATCTCGCAGGGCTCGCAGCCGCTCGTGAGCTTCCAGTACGGAAGGGGAGACCGCGCCGCGTGCAGAAAGCTCCTGCGCTATGCGCTCACGACCGTTTGCATCGCTGCGCCGGTGCTCTTCCTCGGGCTTTACGTCTTTGCGCCGCAGCTCGTGCGCCTCTATCTCTCGCACGCGGGGGAGGAGCTGGTCGCGTACTCGGTGCGCGCGTTCCGGCATTACAGCGTTTCGTATCTGTTCCTTGGCTTCAACATCGTCATCGGCGGCTTTTTGACGGCGCTTGAGCGCCCCGTCCCAGCCATCAGCATTTCCGTCGGCCGCGGCCTTGTGCTGCAAAGCGCGGTGCTGCTGACGCTTGCCGCCGCGTTCGGCGGCGAGGCGATCTGGTACACGCCCGTTCTTTCCGAGGCGATGTGCCTTGTCATGTCGCTCTTGTTCCTGCGCAGCTACCGCAGACAGACCGATATGCAGGCGTGAGCCCCGCCCAGTGCGATAAAATAAGAGAAAATAAAAAGGCCCTGGAAGCAGCGCTTCCAGGGCCTTTTGGCATCTCCGACCAGGCGCTAACTGGCGGACTGACGCTTAGAAGCCGGCTATCTTATTTCATGCCGTGCAGTACACCGTCATTTACTGCCGGCCGGTTAGTTCCGCACAGATCACTTGAAAACAAAGATTTCTTCGATCGGCGCTTCGACAACCCTTGCAATATCGATCGCCAGTTTAAGTGAGGGATTGTACCGTACCAAGACCCGAAAGGCCGTTACCACCTATGTCAGCGACAAGACCATTGAAAAGATCATCAAGCTCCTGCGGTGTGCGTTTAAGCAGGCGGTACGATGGGAAATCATTGCAAGAAATCCCTTTGACAATGTGATCCTCCCGAAAACGGAGTATGCGAAACGGGATATCTGGACAGCGGATATGATCCGTCTTGCCCTGGACAAATGCACGGACAGCAAACTCTATGTAGCAATGAACCTTTCCTTTGCCTGTTCTCTGCGTATGGGTGAAATCCTGGGACTGACCTGGGAGAACGTCCATATTTCCGATGAAGATATTGCGGCGGATAACGCCTATGTCTACATCGACAAGGAACTGACACGGGCATCCAAACGGGCGATTGAAACGCTGGGTGAGAAGGATATCTACTACATCTTCACTC
>ENA-ORND01001584-ORND01001584.1-human-gut-metagenome-genome-assembly--contig:-NODE-1584-length-15285-cov-3.983848_pt1 | contig 15285 bp, 16 predicted proteins | sample MGYA00242111_ERZ509014 | MGnify/ENA primary metagenome ERZ509014 (study PRJEB26280, sample SAMEA2338694) | human gut metagenome | biome: human gut; feature: human-associated habitat; material: faeces... | reverse complement strand
GCTCGCACTCTGATAAGGCAAACGAGTGTTCACAACCGCTTTTTGCAGGATATGCTTCAAAAAACTTTGATGAGAACTTTTCACTGAATCAAATTCATCGATATTAATCAACGCATACCGGTGCAAAGCCAACTCCGCCCCACGGCGATTGCCGAAATCGATACTGTCCGTATAATAAGGACGCAACACTGGTGGCAACAAATTCAAGCAAAACGTGGACTTCCCACACCCTTGGCCACCGACCAACAGAGGTGTCGTACTATTCCCGTGTTCCGAATCCAGTTCCATCCAATGTGCCACCATGCTTAGGAACCAGCGGTAAAACAAATCTCCCCATACCGGATTGTCACAAGGGACACGCCCGGCTAATGCCCTGATGCGTTCTTTTCCGTCCCAAGCCGGAAGATTCCCAAGAAAATGGTCGATAGGATGATATATCGGAACACGATCGGAATTGACATACCGGTCGATATCCTTGTCCCATACATTCAACCCTTCCTGCTGGGCTTCCAGGCAAATGGAATTCCGGACTTTCGTCGTATAAGGCTTGTAAACGAACTGTATCATCGAACGGTCCAAATATTCCACTCCACCGCTCATCTCATTCGTCCGGAAGAAATAACGCCGGTTCATAAACTCGTCCAACCGCAACACCAACGACATGGATGGCGGGACGGAAGAGAGCGGCTCCGCACGGTTTGAAACATTCTCCAACGTATATGCCGTACGGAAAGCCATACGGACGTCTATCTTATATTTTTTCAAAGCCTCATAGCGCAATGTCCAGCCCACCGCCTCTTCCTCCGGTATTCCAAGCCGGCAGCAAGCTTGCGCCAAGTCGATGAACAGCAGTTGGATATCATCTTCCGGGCTTTCTGAAAACCGGCGCGTCATCTCCATCAGGATGACACTGAACAGCGTGGCGATCTGCCCGTTCCGATCCGCTCCCGGAGCCATCATCTCCAACGGATCCCGAACCGGAGAAGGCACGATCTTCAAGTCACCCCCGTCCGGCATCTGCAAAGGTTGCTCGATCCGGATCGCCACCGCATCCGGATTGTAATAGGCGTCCGGATCCACACTCATCCGGCACCCCCGCGACAGGAACGGTTCTTTCAACGATATAATGCTGCCCAACTGCGGCTGGGAATGCCGCACCGCCAGCTGATAAGCCGCAGCATGAAACATACGGGCCTGCTCCTCTTTTTTCGGCAGCGAGCCGTCGGGCAGCACAAAAGGAACCACGATCTTGACCGAACGCCCGCTCAGCCCGACGAACGCCAGCAAGGTCTGCGGCAGGGCGGCAGCTTCACGGCGGCCTCCGCCTCACTCTGGCTTTCCAAGCCGTTCACTTCCAACAAGACATACCCGTTATAGCGCCTCAACTGTATTCCATCGCCATTCTTCTTGAACGTCGAGCCAAAAGCCAGGACCGGTAGTTTTCCGGACAAATCCGTGGTTCGTGCCAAAAACGCCATATTCAATTTTCGACGAACCGACAATATAGCTTCCGCATCTTTGCCGTTTTTCAGCAACCCGACAATATATTCCATATCACGCGAGTGCATCCGCAACACGCCTTTTTTATGCCTGTAATATGTGATTTGCATTACCAAGGATTTCTTTCGAATTTGACAAATTTCATGCTCTTTCTCACACAGGGAGCCATCCTGAAACAGACACGACGCGCCTTCACCCGATGGGGAGTACATTTTTTCGGATCTTCGAAGCCTTCGCTCCCTGCCGAAAGATAAAAATCACCCAACCCGTCCAACTCCACGGAATAGCCGTCTTTCAACAATTCAAGAATCATCCCTCCGATCTCGCAAACCGAAGCGAACACATCACCTCGGCTCAACGAGCAACGATCGGCAACCAAATCAGCCAGCTTTTTCGTTGAAACCCGCCCGCACGTAACCGGAACACCATAATAGCGTACTTTATCTTCCGCTCCCGTCTTGTCCAGTTTTTGCCGGACTACATAGTAATGTGCCATAAATAACAGTATTTTTAATATTAAACAACCAGATATTCTTCTCAAGACGCCCATTTTAACACTTTTTACACCCCCATCTGAACGGTATCAACCCCCGGGTCTCACCCCTTCCGACACCCGGATGACGGGCTTCTTTTCTTATTACAAATATACAAATAAAACATCTATAATGCAAATATTTACAGCACTTTATTCAATTATATCTACACTTATTTTTCCCCAGCACGAAGACAGAATCATGTGATATACGACATGATAGTATGATAGTATGAAATGATAGTTGAAAATAGATACTATCATATTTTTATAAACTAATATACAGACATTTATAAGAAAATATGATAGTATGATAGTTAGATTTAAAAAAAATCCTATGTATATAATAGGTGGATGTTTACAGCAACTTATTTATATTGCTTGCAGGAGGAAGACTTACATGGATGGCAACCCTAAATAACACATCGTCCCGTTTCCATGTTTGACATTACAGCTATCAAACACAAGAAACAGGACGATTTTGCATATCTAAGTTCTTTTCCGATTGACCGGACTTACATAAAAATTTCGACAAACGTGCCATTCCGACATAGCACACAACTACATCATCGAGCTAAAAGCACCTTATTTTTTGCAACCGTCGCCTGAAACTCTTTCAGGTAGAACGGTTCGAAATAGGCGGTGTCTTCAAACTTGCCGGCGGCAAAAGCTTGTTCCGAGAGCGGAATCATGTTTACGGCAAGAGGATGGATGTCTTCGATAAAGATGGCGTTCGGAGAAGTGATGACCGATTTGCATTTGGAAGCACCGTTGCCAAAGAAACAAACTTTCCCTTTTTCCAGATAAGAAGCATACGTACCGGCTTCCACAATATCGGCCTTCGTCTCGCGGACAGGCTTTAAGGAAGCATCATAGATAGCGGCATAAACCTCCATACGCCGGGCATCCAACATAGCACAATAAAGGCAATCATCAGTAATAGAGACGATTTGCGAATCGCCCTTACTGTTGACAGTAGCAGCCATGATGTCCAACGTATGAATGCCGATCAGAGGAATACCGAAACCAAAGCAAAGACCTTTAGCGACAGACACTCCGATACGGAGTCCGGTATAAGAACCAGGACCGCTACTGACCGCTACGGCATCCAAGGCTTTCTTCCCCTTCTTTTTCAATACGGAAAGAGCTTCTTCAACAAATACGCCTAATAGGGCTGCATGCGAAGGGCCGTCGAACGAAGCCTTCGCAAAAAGGACTTCACCATCCATAGACAACGCTACAGAGCATACAGAAGTCGATGTTTCGATATTTAATATACAAGACATTTTAATTGACAATTGACAATTGACAATTGACAATTAAAATATGTGTCAAAAGCCAATCGGTTGATAATGGATGCAAAAGTATAAAACATAACTGTAATCTCATGATCAAAACCGATTTTATTAAGGCTAGCACGGATGGTTTCGGCTTTTTCTCAATTATATTGTCAATCGTCAATTGTCAATTATCAATTGATTAGCTATCTTTGCACAAATTTTTAGAACAATGATACAATCAATGACTGGATTCGGTAAGGTTACAGCCGAACTTCCTTCTAAAAAAGTAACCGTAGAAATAAAAGCTCTGAACAGCAAGCAACTGGATTTGTCGACCCGCATTCCTTCCATCTACAAAGAAAAAGAAATGCAAATACGCAGTTTGTTACTCCAGTCGCTTGAACGTGGAAAAGTCGAATTTAATATATTTGTCGAATATATCGGTAAAGACACGCCCACACAGATCAACTTGGCTGCGGTAGAAAACTATTACAATCAAATCAAAGATATTGCCGACCGCCTGAACATCGGACTTCCCGCCGACTGGTTCCAGACCCTGCTCCGTATGCCGGACGTGATCAAGACAGAGGCCCAGGAAGTAAACGAAGAGGAATGGAATGTGGTTGAGAAAGCGATCAAAGAGGCCATAGGGCACCTTTGCGATTTCCGTATTCAGGAAGGCGCCATGTTACAAAAGTTGTTCGAACAGAAAATTGCCAATATCTCCCGCCTGCTTTCAGAAGTAGAACAGTATGAAAAGGAGCGGATCGAAAAAATCAAAGCCCGTATCATGGACAATCTCGAAAAGATTGCCGGACAGGACTACGACAAGAACCGGTTCGAACAGGAGATGATCTATTATATCGAAAAACTGGATGTAAACGAGGAAAAGAACCGCCTGGACAACCACCTGAAATATTACATCAGCACGATGGAGAGCGGACACGGACAAGGTAAGAAACTCGGTTTCATCGCCCAAGAAATGGGACGTGAAATCAACACCCTTGGTTCGAAAAGCAACCATGCCGAGATGCAAAAACTTGTCGTCCAGATGAAAGACGAACTGGAACAAATCAAAGAACAAGTATTAAACGTATTATAAAAACGATATATGGCTGGCAAACTGATCATATTCTCCGCGCCGTCCGGTTCGGGCAAATCCACTATCATCAATTTCCTGCTGAAGCAGAATCTGAACCTGCATTTTTCCATCTCGGCTACCAGCCGGGCCCCACGTGGTACGGAAAAGGACGGAGTGGAATATTATTTCCTTACACCGGATGAATTCCGTGCCCGTATAGCAGCAGGAGATTTCCTGGAATACGAAGAGGTCTATACCGACAAATATTACGGCACGCTGAAAAGCGAGGTGGAACGAAGGCTGATGAGTGGCGATAACGTCATATTCGATGTCGATGTCGTAGGAGGTTGCAACATCAAGAAGTTTTATGGCGACCGTGCTCTTTCGGTCTTTATCCAGCCCCCTTCGATCGAAGATTTGCGGAGTCGTCTGGAAGGACGCGGTACGGATGCTCCGGAAGTAATCGAAAGCCGCATTGCCAAAGCCGAATTTGAACTGGGTTTTGCCGACAAATTTGACGTAATCGTGGTGAACGACAAGCTGGAAGTCGCACAAAAAGAAGCACTAAAAGTGATAAAAGAGTTCCTTAAAAAAGCATGAACGGCAAGAAGTTATCCAAGAAATGGCTATATACATTCATTGGTATAGCATTTGTCGCTCTTGCCACTTGTACAGCCGCCCTATATTATAAGGAGTATATCATAGCGACCGGTACCGGATTGGTATTCGGTGCACAAGTCATAAATATCATCAAGTGGAAACGGGACTGAAAGAAAATACGGTCAGCAAACGTAAAACCGGCATTTATTCCGGTTCATTCAATCCGGTTCATATCGGCCATCTGGCATTAGCCAACTGGTTGTGTGAATTTACGGAGTTGGACGAGCTATGGTTTCTGATCACCCCCCATAACCCGCTAAAAGAGAAGGAAGAACTGATGGATGACCGGCTTCGCTATGAACTGGTAAAAAAATCCATCGCTGGTTACCCTAAGTTCCACGCCAGTGACTTCGAGTTTTCTCTTCCTCAACCCACTTATACCATCAACACACTCCGGACATTGGAAGCAAGTTATCCGGACCGTGAATTCTATTTCATCATGGGTGCGGACAATTGGAAATATATTACCCGGTGGGTAGAATACGAAGCCATCATTTCCAATTATCCGATCTTCATCTATCCGCGCAAAGGATTCGATGTTGAAATTCCGGCACAATATCCTCACATAAAAAAAGTAGACGCCCCTTTGGTCGAAATATCCTCAACCTTTATACGCGAAGCTTTCAAGACCGGAAAAGATGTCCGCTTCTTCCTGCCCGAAGCCATACGTAATCTGCCTTTTCCATTACAAAACAATACCTTTTAAGAACATAAAGCGTAAAGTCGCATACGTTTTTAGGCAATAAGTAAGAAAAGTTTTGTATTTTTGCGCCGTATTATACAAAATAATAGCGTAATGAATCTATTAGAACTGAGTGAACAGGAAATCATAAGACGTAACAGCATGGAGCAGTTACGTCAGATGGGGATAGAACCTTATCCCGCAGCTGAGTATGTAACGAATGCATTTTCCAAAGAGATAAAAGAGAATTTTAAAGACGATGCAGAGCCCCGCCCTGTAAGTATTGCCGGTCGCATCATGAGCCGCCGCATCATGGGAAAGGCTTCCTTCATGGAATTGCAGGATTCAGAAGGCAGAATACAGGTTTATATCTCTCGTGACGACATTTGCCCGGAAGAAAATAAAGATCTGTATAACATTGTTTTCAAGAAATTGCTCGATATCGGCGACTTTGTCGGAATCAAAGGTTTCGTATTCCGTACACAGATGGGCGAAATTTCCGTCCATGCACAAGAGATAACGGTATTATCCAAATCACTCAAGCCGCTACCGGTCGTCAAATACAAAGACGGTGTAGCATACGATGGATTCAACGATCCGGAATTGCGTTATCGCCAACGCTATGTCGACCTGGTGGTCAATGATGGCGTAAAGGATATTTTCATGAAACGTGCGGCAGTTATCAAGACCATGCGTACCGCGCTGGACGAAGCTGGATATACGGAAGTGGAAACTCCGATCCTGCAATCCATCCCCGGAGGGGCAAGCGCACGTCCGTTCATTACGCACCATAACTCGCTGGATATCGACCTCTATCTGCGTATTGCTACCGAACTGTATCTGAAACGATTGATCGTCGGAGGTTTCGAAGGTGTCTACGAAATCGGTAAAAACTTCCGTAACGAAGGTATGGATCGCACCCACAATCCGGAATTTACCTGTATGGAACTTTATGTCCAATATAAGGACTACAACTGGATGATGAGCTTCACCGAACAGCTATTGGAACGTATCTGTATCGCCGTCAACGGTACATGTGAAAGTGTAGTCGACGGCAAGACCATCAACTTTAAGGCTCCTTACCGCCGTCTGCCGATTCTGGATGCCATCAAGGAAAAGACAGGTTACGACCTGAATGGCAAGAGCGAAGACGAGATACGCACGATTTGCAAGGATTTGAACCTTGAAATCGATGAAACAATGGGTAAAGGCAAGCTGATCGATGAAATCTTCGGTGAATTCTGCGAAGGCACGTTTATCCAGCCGACTTTCATTATCGACTACCCGGTCGAGATGAGTCCGCTAACCAAGATGCACCGGAGCAAACCTGGATTGACCGAACGTTTCGAATTGATGATCAACGGTAAAGAAGTGGCAAATGCCTATAGTGAGCTGAACGATCCGATCGATCAGGAAGAGCGCTTCAAAGAGCAATTGCGCCTGAGCGAAAAAGGAGATGACGAAGCGATGTTCATCGACCAGGACTTTTTGCGTGCACTGCAATTCGGTATGCCTCCGACGTCTGGTATCGGTATCGGCATCGACCGTCTGGTGATGTTGATGACTGGCCAAACGACTATTCAAGAAGTGTTGCTCTTCCCGCAGATGCGCCCGGAAAAGACAGTTAAGAAAGACACCGCAGACAAATATGTCGCACTGGGTATCGATGAAGCATGGGTTCCTGCTTTACATAAAGCCGGATATCTCACAACCGACACGTTGGTAGATGCTAATCCCAACAAGCTGAGACAGGAACTCTGCGAAATGAATAAGAAATACAAACTGGAATTGCAAAACCCCACTGCCGAAGAAGTAGAGGCATGGATTGCAGGCGCAGCCAAATAAGAGTAATACTATGAAGTTGCCCGGAAAAATTGCAATAATGGGAGGTGGTAGCTGGGCTACCGCCTTGGCCAAGATTGTACTTTCTACACAAGATAGTATTAACTGGTATATGCGTCGGCCAGACCAAGTAGAAGAGTTTCTGTTGTTGGGACATAACCCCAGCTATCTTTCCGCCGTCAAATTTGATACTGACAAAATCAAATTCTACACGGATATCAACAAAGTAATCAAAGATTCGGACACTTTGATTTTCGCCACCCCTTCTCCTTTTTTGAAACAACATTTGATGAAGGTGACGACCTCCATGCAAGACAAATTCATCATTTCGGCCATCAAAGGAATCGTTCCGGACGAAAACATGCTCGTAGCCGATTATTTTGCCGAATACTACAATGTCCCGATTGACAATATCGCTGTCATCGGCGGTCCGTGCCATGCCGAAGAGATCGCTCTCGAACGGTTGTCCTATATCACGCTGGCTTGCCCTAATATCGAGAATGCAAGAGCTTTCTCCTCCGTATTTAAGAACCAGTATCTGAACAACTCCTGTTGCAAGGATGTTACAGGTATTGAATATGCTTCCGTATTGAAAAACGTATATGCTATCGTCGCAGGTATCTGCCACGGTATGAAGTACGGAGATAATTTTCTGGCAGTTTTCATCTGCAACGCGATCGAAGAGATGCGTAACTTCCTCAACGCCGTACATGGCCTGGAACGGGATGTGACAGATTCGGTATATCTCGGTGATCTTCTGGTAACCGCATATTCTCGCTTCAGCCGGAACCGTACGTTCGGGACCATGATCGGGAAAGGTTATTCCGTCAAAATAGCCCAGCTCGAAATGGAGATGATCGCCGAAGGATATTACGGGACAAAATGTATTCGGGAGATAAACGAAAAATATAAAGTAAACATGCCGATCTTGGATACTTTATATAGTATTCTATACGAAAAGAAATCGCCGACTACCGCGATACGGCAGTTGACTGAAACATTTAAATAATAATGTAAATATGAAGAACATCAGTCTTAACATTGACAAAGCGCTGGGTACTGTGACGAAAGAACAGGTGTATGCTCAGGCTGCAAAGGCCCACGAATGTAATGCCACTTTACAAAATGGTAATGGTGCAGGTAACGACTTTTTAGGTTGGTTGCACCTCCCCTCTTCTATTACAGATGCTGAACTGACAGACATCGAAAATACAGCTAACGTACTTCGTTCCAAATGTGAAGTTATTGTCGCCATCGGTATCGGCGGTAGCTATTTAGGAACAAAAGCAGTGGTAGAAGCATTAAACAATAGCTTCGACTGGTTACATACGAACCGTAAAAATCCGGTTTTAGTATATGCCGGACACAATATCGGTGAAGATTACTTGTATGAACTTTGCGAAATCCTGAAAGGCAAACAGTTCGGTCTGATCAATATCTCCAAATCCGGTACGACTACCGAACCGGCCTTAGCTTTCCGCATGCTGAAAAAGCAACTGGAAGACGCAGTCGGCAAAGAAGAAGCCAAACACCGTATCGTCGCCATCACAGACGCCAAAAGAGGCGCTCTCCGCACGCTGGCTGACCAGGAAGGCTATAAGACATTCATTATTCCCGACAACGTCGGCGGTCGTTTCTCCGTACTGACTCCAGTTGGTTTGTTACCTATTGCCGTTGCCGGTATCAGCATCCGCGATTTGGTTGCCGGAGCTATTTCGATGGAAAAAGCAACAGACGTAAGCGTTCCTTTTGCTGAAAATATGGCAGAAATCTATGCTGCTACCCGTAACGAATTATATAAGAGCGGCAAGAAGGTTGAAATCCTCGCCAACTTCCATCCGAAACTCCACTACATCGCCGAATGGTGGAAACAGTTGTACGGTGAAAGCGAAGGCAAGGACGGTAAGGGTATTTTCCCTGCTTCCGTCGATCTGACAACCGATCTGCATTCTATGGGCCAGTGGATCCAGGATGGTGAACGCACGATCTTCGAAACTGTTATTTCTGTTGAAGAGCCGAACCACAAAGTAGTCGTCCCAACCGACGAAGCAAATCTGGACGGTTTGAACTTTCTCGCCGGTAAACGTGTGGACGAAGTGAACAAGATGGCAGAATTAGGTACTCAATTGGCTCACGTGGACGGCGGTGTTCCTAACTTGAAGATCACAATGCCGGAAGTAAGCCCTTACTACATCGGCCAGCTATTCTACTTCTTTGAAAGAGCCTGCGGCATCAGCGGTTACATGTTGGGAGTAAATCCGTTCGACCAGCCAGGTGTAGAAGCCTATAAAAAGAACATGTTTGCCCTGCTGAACAAACCGGGTTACGAAAAGGAAAGCGAAGCGATCCGCGCACGGTTGTAGCCAACAATCACATAATATAAAAATTTTTCAGGCACGACTCTCCTTCAAAAGGATCGTGCCTGAAAAATATCTATTAGCAAGCAATTAAAAATGATTCAAGAAGCAATCGCCCAATATCTGCAAAAACAGCGACAAGTTTTATTTTCTCCCAAGGCCGTACTTTTCGATATGGATGGTGTCCTTTACGATTCCATGCGTTTTCATGCCCGTGCCTGGTACGAAACGGCTACCCACCACCAGTTGATCTCCACCCCGGAACTATTCTACCTGTATGAAGGCCGGACGGGTGAAAGCACGATCAACGAATTGTATCAAAAAACTTTCCTGCGAGATGCGACCGATGAGGAAAAGAAATCCATCTATGAAGAAAAAGCTATCTTGTTCAATCAATATAACGATGGAAAGGCAATGCAAGGAGCGGCCGAAGTACTGAAAAAAGTAAAAGCCTCCGGCTTGCAAACACTTGTCGTAACCGGTTCCGGACAACACAGCTTAATCAACAAGCTGGAACATACCTACCCAGGCTATTTCAAACGGGAAAAGATGGTGACGGCCTTTGACGTGAAGTTAGGCAAACCTCATCCCGAACCTTATCTGATGGGATTGGAAAAGGCAGGAGTCAAACCCTATGAAGCTCTTGTCGTAGAGAATGCCCCGATGGGCATACAAGCGGGAGTAGCTGCAGGGATCTTCACGATAGCAGTCAATACTGGTCCTTTGGACGACCGAATTTTACTCGATGCTGGCGCCGATCTACTTTATCCGGACATGACGGCTTTGGCGAAGGATTGGGACAACCTTATGAATGCAATCAAGATCTCTTAAATAAATTAGGCACGGATTACAATTGATGTAACCTGTGCCTAAAAAACTTATACAAAAACGTCTTACTTCACATAATCCGCCTTGTTCAGATAATCATAGCTCTGCTGGACGCTGGCAACCGGATCGTTTTGGGTATACTGTTCGACTTCAACATACCAATCTTTGATATTATTTGCGTACATCTGGTCAAAAATAGGTTTGAAGTTCATCTTACCACTGGCGCCGATTTCCTTTTCGTCTTTGATATGGACAGCCTTGAACTGGCTCGGACGGTTCTTCAGGTAAGCAACCGGATCACCACCGCCTTCCTGTACCCAATACACATCCATTTCAAAAAATACATGATTCGGACTTACATTATCTAACAAGAAGTCGTAAATCAATTGATCTCCGATTTTACGGAATTCAAAAGCATGGTTATGGTAACCGAATGCGATGCTGGCGGCTGCCGTCTTGTAGCCAACGGTATTGAAATAGTCGCAATACATCTTCAAATCGTCCAAAGTCGTCTGGTCGGTAACCGGCATCCACGGCTGAACCATGTATTTGACACCTAATTCATTGTGGGCATCGATAGCCTGATCCCACCAACTCATCACTTCAGCTTCTTTTTCCTTTGTGAAAGCTTGTCCTAAGTGAGCGCTCGTACATTTCATGCCCAAATCATTCACCATCTTCTTGAACTCAGCAGGAGCCAAACCATAGATCTTGCCATTGTCATAGCTAGCTGTTTCAAGATTCTTATAGCCCATTTTCGAAGCCGTTTCCAATACCTTCTGGATTCCTTCTTCTTTTACAAGGTCTCTTAAAGAATATAGCTGAAGCCCGATATACTTGGAGGACTCGGAAGCTGAGGCTTTACCGGCACAAGATGTTAACAACTGAGGCATCACTATCCCCCCTGCGAGCATTAACGAAGCCCGCTTTAAAAACTCACGTCTGTTCTGCATAGTACTAAAAAATTAAGTTTGCTTTGAGAATTTCTACAAAAGTAAAACTATATTCGGTGGATTCTAACATAATAACGTTAAAATCATCAAAACGGAGTCATAAAACCTTCTTATCTTCTTTTACCAACCTCTTAAGAGGACGACAAGAGAAGCCATAAGAGGAATACCATTAAAAAGTCTGCTTCATCTTCATATACCTATGCTGCTTTATAATCATTTTCCGGCTACGAATAATTTGAAAGCGATATATCACGAGGGCCAGTACGAAATAGACACCTGCCTGAATCCATAACGTATGATATTCATGTACCACCTCATTCAATGCCGCCCCACATGTATTGATACGGATGAATCCCTGAATCCCCGGTGTCGAAGGAAACAGATATCCTATAGCCTGCCAGAACGGAGGAATCGCTTCTTTCGGCCAGGAGACTCCGGATATGAATAACAAGATCACAGATGTAAAGACAAACACTAGCATAGGCGCCTCTCGGGTAGTCATAAAACCGGACAATGTCATGGCAAAGAAGATCGAAGCAAACAGATACGGCAGGATGAACAGCAAGATCGTAACCGGATCACCCACTTGAGGCAGGGAGAAGAGTTTCGGCACGACGGCTAATACCCAGATGCAGACAACTACATAAATCAAGATATAGGTCAGAGACTTGCCTAACACGATACGCAACGTCCCGTTGAAATGCCGGCTAATCGGAACAAGGCTGTGGAAGCGGTTCTTTTCACGTGCTGTCCCCCCTAACATACCGATCCCTAAAACCAGTGTTTGCTGGATAACTAAAATAAGGATAGCCGGAACTAAAAAACTGGCAAAGCCGTTTTGCGTATTGAAGAGGGTCACGGATTCATAAGGAATCGGATTGACCGTTATTTCCTCCTGCTTTGCCGATGCACCCGGAGCATTATGCATCCGTATTTCTTTCCCTAAGTCGAGTGATACTTCCGTTGCCGCCAGCAAAAACGCTTTATAAAACAGCAGGCTGCTCATATCGCAATACAAGGGAACCGTCGTCTGCTTGCCCGTATGCAAATTCTTACTGAACTCGGTCGGGAAATAAAGGATTCCATAGGCTTCCTTCCTGTCCAGCATCCGCTTGGCCTCCTCCATATCCGTCGAGACGGCGACTACCCTGACATCGGGCGTAGCATTCACACGACGGGTAAACTCGCGACTTAGATAGGAATCGGACTGGTCCACAACCACCATCTTCGCCTCGCGTACCACTTCATTATTATAAATAAAGGAATAAAGCAACGGATAGGCAAAAGGCACCAGGAAAAAGAAGATCAGCACGCCCTCGTCTTTGAAGACATTTTTCAATTCATCCTTCCAAATGTAAAAGATGTCCAAGATCCCTTCCTTGATCATATCTCGTAAACGATATTCTCTTTTCATTACTTTCTGTTTTACGGAATATATTTAAAGTACAACAATGCGTTCTTCAAGTTTTTTCCAATCAGGAAAGGCAAAACGAGAAAACCCATAAGCCAGGCATATTCAGCCCAGCTATAAAAGAAAGGCCTTCCGTTCAAAGCCTGGTCGACATAGATCAGAAAATAGTGCCGGAGAGGAAACAGGTTGGAGAGTGCCTGCAAAGTAGGGTCCATCCTCAATACCGGAAAAGAAAATCCGACGATAGAAAAAGCGATCATCCCGAATAGGCAAGCAGAGCTCAACCCTAAACGAAAAGTCGGCAACACCCCTATCATGAAAATCCCGACCGCCTGCGAAGCAATCACCAGCAGAAATAGAGCTGACAGCATCGGTAACCAGCCACTATTCAACGGGAACGAATTAAACCCATACAAGGCCACCGCATACAGGAATGCCACAATCGTAAAAATCACCGTATGAGGGAATATCTTCCCTATGAGGCTCACCGTAAGCGAATTTCCACCCATCTGCAACCATTCGCGGGCCGTCGAGTATTTAATCTCGGAACCGATGCTCAATACCGTCACCAAAAAAATCATCAATTGCAAAACACCAGGCAAAAGTGTGTTATTCAGATAGACCGAATAGTTAAGCCAAGGATTCCCGATCGCGTGTGTATCGATCACGATCGGCTGGAGCTGCGCCATGATCTGGTTTTCAGTATAGCCATGCGCCAGCCCCGTCTGAAGCCCGACCGAAGCACCTGCTAAGACAGACATGGTTTTCATATCCCGAAACAACAGAGATGCAGCAATAAGATAAGTACCGTTCGTATAGAACGACAGCTTAGGCTGCCGACCAGCTGTCGCATCCACACCAAAGTCCTTCGGAATATAAAAAATACCATAAACTTTCCCTTCCTGCATAGCCTGGCGAGCTTCCTCAAACGAGACGGTTGTCAGCATCACCTTCGTCTGCTCGAATGCATCCAACTGGCGGGCTAAGTTACGGGAGTTGGAAGAGCCGTCCAGATCTACTACCGCAACAGGCATATCGGTAGGCAAACCCTCCTTCATCAACGAAAGAAAAAAGACCACACAGATAGTGGGAGCCACCAACATACAAAAGAAGTAGACCGGGTCTTTACAAATCCTGAATATCTCACGCTTTGCAATTGACAATTTTGGGGTACTATTTAATTTTTCATTATTCATTTAACCTTGTTCTTTAATTATCAATTATCAATTGTCAATTTCTTAATGACCGACATTCCAGGACGTAAGTCGGCCACCTTTTCCATTGGACGGGCACGCACCTCGAATGTCTTGGAGTCAAACTGTCCGTTCGTTTTTGTCGCTTTCCAGGCGGCATAAGTTCCCATATCCTTCATATAATAAACTTTCAGTTTGACCGGCCGGTTATCCAACGCCGGGATAAAAGCGTCTAATTCGGTACCGATCTTGATGTTTTTCAGATGATCTTCACGGATACTGAAGGTCACCCACATATCGTTAAGGTCGGTGATATTCATAATCGGAGCACCCGTACCGACCAACTCGCCCACTTCAGGAAAACGTTCGGACACCTCCCCGTCGATCGGTGAGACAAGTGCCGCTTCCTTCCACGTATATTTTTCAAGGATAAAAAGTACCGCAAGGTTCGCAAGTCCAAGCTTCATCCCCGGGATCCCCGCAAAAAACGGGATCAGCGATTCCACATAGCCAAAGATGATCGCAACTGCGGCAAACAGCCCTAGATTGGCAATTTTTTTCTGGTTCATAATGTTTTCCTTTGTAAAGTAGAATAAGGGTCAGACAACAGTGTCAAATTTCGGTGAGGTTTCATCGGAACCGGAACCCTTTTCCCCCTCGATCACAACTTTGTTCGGCAGGCAGACGATCGTTCCGCCGGTGCTGTCAACGGCTTTCTGTTTCAGGCAGAGATGGTCCGGACAGTCGGCCTCGATCATTTTGACCTCGCCGTTTTTTATTTCTCATACATTGGTATCACCGATGGAGATCACCTGGTCTTTCGAAAGAGAATACGTGTCATATTCCTCGCCATTCACCGTGATCCGGATCGACCCGTAATGCCCCTGACGAACCAGATACATCCCGGTCCACAGAACCAGGGCGAACACCACGATACTAATGATAAAAGTCAGTTCTTTTTTCTTC
>ENA-ORND01001575-ORND01001575.1-human-gut-metagenome-genome-assembly--contig:-NODE-1575-length-15366-cov-4.434785_pt1 | contig 15366 bp, 13 predicted proteins | sample MGYA00242111_ERZ509014 | MGnify/ENA primary metagenome ERZ509014 (study PRJEB26280, sample SAMEA2338694) | human gut metagenome | biome: human gut; feature: human-associated habitat; material: faeces... | reverse complement strand
GGCGGTCTTACCTACACCGGGTTCACCGATCAGCACCGGGTTGTTCTTCGTGCGGCGCTGCAGAATCTGCATCGTGCGGCGGATTTCATCATCGCGCCCGATCACGGGATCGAGTTTCCCCATGCGGGCCCGTTCGGTAAGATCCACCGTGTACTTCTTGATGGCGTCGCGCCCGCTTTCGCCTTCGGCGTCATCGACCTTTTCGCCGCCGCGAACTTGCGCAATCGCGGCTTCGAGCATCTTGCGGGTAACGCCCGCCGAACCCAAAAGCCTGGAGGTGTCAAGCGTGTTGTCCGTCAAGGCGAGCAAAAACATTTCCGAAGAAATGAATTCGTCGCCGTGGGCCATCGCCTCTTTTTCAGTGAGGTTCAAAGCGCGGCCGAGGTCACGGCTTACCTGAACGTCGCCGCCCGTGCCGCTCACCTTCGGGAGGTTTTCAATCGCGGCATCGGCTTCGCGCTTGACCTGCTGGGCGTTGCCGCCCGAGCGTTCAATGAGGCTTACGGTGCCGCCCTCTTCGTCAGCAAGCATTGCCGCAAGCACATGCACCGGTTCGATGAACTGGTTGTCGTGCGCCAGGGCAATCGACTGCGCCTCAGAGAGCGCCTGCTGGAATTTGGTCGTGAGTTTATCTTGTCTCATGTGTCTGAATTCCCTTCGGTTGAGTCCTTAAAGCGGACCCGAACCGACGTCTAAAAGCTGTTAACCGCTATATGCGGCCGACACATCCGCTTTTCAAGGAAAATCCGAATCTGAAAATCCGAATAAAACGAGTCGGGAAAAGGCTTTGCGCCTGTATCGATACAGTCTGATACAAGATTCCTGGCCTCTTGTATTCGTCACTACACCCGAGCCCGGACACCCCATTTTTTTCCTGCCGTACCACCCCCCGCCTCAGGCCCTGCAAATACAGCATTTTGCATAGGCGGAAATCCCCAACCAATCCTAGAATCAACGGCAGTTTTTCCAATTTGAACAACAAAACGCCGGCTCAATCGCGTCCACTGCGAGGGTGCCGGTGCAGTACGCACGAAAGGAAGATGAAGTGGTAAACAACAACCGTCGCGCCATTCTCGGCGCAGCCCTCGCGGCACCCGTTCTTTCCTGGGCCCCGGTGGCCCTGTCTCAAACCGGCACCGGCTCCAACCCGATCCGCATTGTGGTTCCCTATCCCCCCGGAGGTCCGCTTGACGTTTCGGCGCGCGCCATTGCCGAAGCCGTGCAGAAGTCTCTGGGTAACGTCATCGTCGACAACCGTCCCGGTGCGGGCGGCAACCGCGGCGTAAGCTACCTCGCTAAGCAGCCCGGTGACGGCATGACGCTCTGTGTGGGTGCTGTGGCCACGCACGCCATCAACCCGAACCTTTTTAAGAACCTTCCCTACGATCCGGTGAAGGACTTCCGCCCCGTCACGCTCATCGCACACGTTCCCAACGTGCTCGTTGTGACGCCTGAATTTGAAAAGCGGACCGGCATTAAGTCAGTGGCCGACCTCATTGCCTACTGCAAGAAAAACCCGGATAAGTTGAATTACGCTTCGGGCGGCAACGGTTCGGGCGGCCATATGGCTGGCGAACTTCTCAAAGCCAAGGCCGGCATCCGTATGGTGCATATCCCGTACGCGGGCGCAGCCGCCGCGCAGCTTTCTGTCCTCGCGGGCCAGACGGATCTTATTTTCGATAACCTCGCAAGCGCCACCGCGAACATCAAGTCCGGAAAACTCATTCCGCTTGCTGTCACGACCACGACGCGTGCCGCAGCACTTCCCAACGTCCCCACGATGGCTGAAGCGGGCGTCCCCGGTTTTGACATTTCCACCTGGTACGGTCTTTTTGTGCCGGCTTCTACGCCCGACAAGATCCTTAACCGCTTAAACAAAGTGATTACGGATGCTTTAAAGACCTCGGCCTTGAAGGAACGCCTTGCGCGTTTGGGCGGCGAAGCAGCCCCCTGCTCAAGCGCCGACTTCGCGAAACTCATCCAGAGTGAACTCACGAAGTACGCTGAGATCGTGAAGATCTCCGGCGCCCGCGTGGATTAACGCATCTGGCGTCAAAACAAAGAAAGCGGTTTTTCGGCAGCCCTTTGCCGGAGAACCGCTTTTCGTACAATTTCCGTCTTTTTTACGGACGTTCTCGGATAAACTCCCCCCGCTTTTCCTGAAGAACCGTCCGCAGCAGAAGTTTTATTATGTCCTTGCGCAATGCCAAAGATTTTTGGGCCGGCATTTTGTTTGCCGTCACAGGCGTGCTTGCCATTGTCACCGTCCAGGAGCACAGTCTCGGATCCGCCGCCCGCATGGGCCCCGCGTACTTTCCGACGCTTTTGGGAGGCATTCTCACCGTACTTGGGGTGATTCTCTCTTTGCGCGGGCTTTTCTCGCGTGAAGCGCTGGTTGAGCCCGACGGCGGCCGCGTCGAACCCTTTCACTGGAAGATCTTCTTTTTGGTGCTGGGCTCCGTGCTCGCGTTTTCACTGCTTCTCGCAAGCTGCGGCCTCATGATTGCGATTGCCGCGATGGTGATGATTTCAGCGTTGGCAGACAAAAACTTTCGGTTAAAAGAAACCCTCATCGTGATTGTCGTTTTGGACGTCATCGCCTGGGTAATCTTTGTTTACGGCGTCGGAATGCTCATTCCGGTCTGGCCGGCATTTCTCTAAGGAGCCGGCACCATGGATCTTATTAATAACCTTCTGGTCGGTTTTGAAGCAGCGCTGTCGCTCCAAAACATCCTCTACTGCTTTTTCGGTGTCACGATCGGAACGCTTATCGGCGTACTCCCGGGGATGGGCCCGGTGGCAACGGTTGCGATGCTTCTGCCCGCCACCTACGCGCTTGATCCCTCTTCGGCCCTCATTATGTTGGCCGGTATTTACTACGGCGCGCAGTACGGGGGCTCAACCACCGCCATTCTTGTGAATATTCCCGGCGAAGCCGCAGCGGTTGTGACCTGTATCGACGGCCACAAGATGGCTAAAAACGGCCGCGCGGGTGCAGCTTTGGGGATTGCAGCACTCGGGTCCTTCTTTGCCGGGTGCGTGGCAACACTACTTATTGCCGCCTTTGCGCCGCCTTTGACCGCCATTGCCTTTGAGTTCGGGCCCGCGGAATACTTCAGTCTCATGGTGCTGGGCTTGATCGGTGCCGTGGTGCTTGCGACCGGGTCGCTTCTCAAAGCCGTCTGCATGATTTTGGTGGGGTTACTCCTGGGCCTTGTCGGTACCGACGTCAATTCCGGGGCCTTACGGTACACCTTCGGGTTTGACGAACTGCAGGAAGGCATCGATTTCGTTGCGCTTTCAATGGGCATTTACGGCTTTGCCGAAATCATGAGTAACCTCGAGCAAAACGAGCGCAGGACGTTGATCCCGGGCAAAGTCGGCTCCGTTCTTCCGACCAAAGCCGACCTCAAGGCAAGTTCCGGTCCGATTCTGCGCGGTACGGTCCTGGGGTCCCTTCTCGGCGTGCTCCCCGGGGGAGGCGCACTGCTCTCGAGCTTTGCAAGCTACACCATCGAAAAGAAACTTGCGGGTACAAAGGCGAGTCCCGCTTTCGGCCAGGGCAACATCCGCGGCGTGGCGGGACCAGAGTCCGCCAATAACGCCGGTTCTCAGACCTCCTTTATTCCGATGCTGACACTCGGGATTCCGTCAAATGCCGTCATGGCCCTGATGATCGGCGCCATGATGATTCACGACATTGTGCCCGGACCTCAGGTGATGACCTCCAACCCCGCGCTTTTCTGGGGATTGATTGTCAGTATGTGGGTGGGTAACCTCATGCTCATCATTCTCAACCTCCCCATGATCGGCGTTTGGGTGCAGTTACTCAAGGTCCCCTACCGGTGGCTTTTCCCGGCGATTCTCGTTTTCTGCTGCATCGGCGTCTATTCGATCAACAACAATGTCTGGGACGTGTGGATGACGATTGCGTTCGGTGCCCTGGGGTATCTCTTTCATAAACTCGGGTGCGAAGCCGCTCCCTTGATCCTCGGCTTCATTCTGGGCCCCATGATGGAAGAAAACCTCAGACGCGCGCTTTTGATTTCCCGCGGTGACCCCATGGTCTTTTTCACGAGTCCCATTTCCTGCGGGCTTCTCCTCGTGTCGCTTTTGCTGCTCGTGGTGGTCGCAGCCCCCGCGATCCGCAAAAAACGTAACACGGCCTTCCGCGAAGACTGATAATGTTCGGGCTCAGAAACGGTTAACGTTCTGAGCCCGATTTTTTTGCCCACATTCTTCCAATGTCCGAGACCTCCTCTTTTGACGCTTTCCCGGCGGTTATCCTCCCCTCAGACACTGCGCCCGCGGGCACCCTTCAGTGCCCGAGAACGCTGCCTCCGACCGCATGGGACCTAGCGGCGAAAAACGCAGCCCCGGATTTAGCCAAGGGCGGCTTCGGCCGCATGGGGGCACTGGTGACGATCGACAATGCCGGACGCGTCACCGCGCACTACGCCTTCACGTCCCACGCAGAGCGCGAGCGCACCGTGCCGGGACCGGGCAAAGCCCGAACCGACTGGCCGCGTTTGAACCGCACCGACGTTCCGGTGCTCTGCTTTACCGATGCCGCAGGCAACTCCTTTACGCTCGCGGAGCTCCTTACCGAACTCTTTGCGCCCTTCCCGGACAAAAATCCGCTGCAGGGCGGCGCGGAACAGGAGCTCAGACGTGCGCTCTGGCGGTTCACGACGCTTGCTTCAGCGACGTCCCCCCTGGTACGGCTCGTTGCGGCCCTTAACCGCACCCGGGCTGAAAACAGCACCCACGCTTCCCGCATCATCAGCATGACCGAATGGTGGGTGGGCACTTCGCCCGCGCACGACATCCGTTTTAACGGCACCTTTTACGGGCCTGAGAAGTCAGCCGTTTATCTTCTCGAACGCCTTTTAAAGGGCGGGGAAAGGTTGCCGGAACCCTTACCGCGCTGGGATCCGGCCGTCCCCGTCACTCCTCAAATCCTCTACGAAGACCGGGACCTCATTGTGGTCAACAAACCGTCGCGCCTTGCGTCCGTACCCGGTATCCGCGAAAAGGTGAGCGCCAAAAGTGTGTTGGAAGAAACGGTCGGGGCCCTGCACGTCGTGCACCGGCTCGACGCCGACACCTCAGGTGTCTTACTTTTTGCTAAAAATAAAGAGGCGCTTGCCGTCATTAACGAAGACTTCCGCGCCCGGCGCGTGCATAAGCGCTATGCGGCGCTTTTGGAAGGCGACGTCGCCGAAGGCAGCGGAAGCGTCACGCTGCCGCTCGCGCTAAACGTCTTTGACCGCCCTCGGCAGTGTGTGCTCCCCGTCGCAGCCGGCGGTTCTGAGGCCCTCACGCGCTTTGAGGTGGTGCGGCGCATCTCCGGGAAAGAGAGGACCTGCACACTCATCAATCTCTTCCCCGAAACCGGCCGCACCCATCAGCTGCGGATTCACTGTGCGCATCACCTGGGGCTTAATGCCCCGATTGCCGGCGACCCGTTTTACTCACATGCCGGGTTAAAAGCCGAGGCACCCGGAGTCCGTTTGTGCCTGCATGCGGCTGAGCTCACGTTTATCCATCCGATCACAAAAAAGACCATTTGCATCGTCAGTGACCCGCCTTTTGGTTATGATTAGGAAATACGGCCGCAGAAACACACGTTTGCGGCACCACTCTTGACAGAACACAAATGCCGGACGAACAATCTAAGCCACCTCTTGCACCCTTTGTTTTCTTTCGGGGACATCGCCATGCGCGCTGAACTCGAAACGTGGCTTCACGCCCAGTGGGCCAAGCGCGGTCTTGCCGCCTGGCTTTTAAGTCCTTTAAGCCTCATTTACCTTGCCGCGGTACGCATGCGCGCACACCGCATCCGTGCTGAAAAGCTCCCCGTCCCGGTTTTGGTTGTCGGCAACATCTATGTCGGGGGCACCGGCAAAACCCCGGTCACGATTCAACTCGTGCGGACACTCAAAGCCGTGGGCTATAAGCCCGGCGTCATCAGCCGCGGTTTCGGCCGCAAGGGGGATACGCCGCAGTTGGTCACTCCGGAATCAGACGCCCGCGTCGTGGGCGACGAACCGCTTCTGATTGCCCAGCAAACCGGGTGCCCGGCAGCTGTGGGGCGCGATCGTGTGGCCGCAGGAAAACTTCTTCTTGCTTCGCACACCGAGATCAATGTGATTGTGAGCGATGACGGTCTGCAGCATCTGCGCCTTGCGCGTGACTTTGAACTGGCCGTGATCGGCGCGCGCGGCATCGGTAACGGCTGGGTGCTCCCGGCGGGGCCCTTACGTGAACCGCCCTCAAGGCTTGACACCGTTGACGCATTGGTTTTAAACGCCACAACGGACACCATCGCAAGCAGAACGCCGCGCTTTGCCGCAACAAGCCAGATCGGCGCCGCGCATCAGCTCGCAACCGGGGCGACTGCCCATATTGACGACCTTTCGGACAAAATCAATAAGGCGAAATCGCGCGTTTTGGCCGCAGCCGGCATTGCCTCGCCCGAGCGCTTTTTTGCGATGCTCAGGGCCCACGATATCGCCTGCGCGGAACTGCGGCTCGGTGACCACTACAGCTTTGAAGTCAATCCCTTCGAGCACTGGGACACCGACTATATTTTCGTGACGGGTAAAGACGCCGTGAAGTGCCGGCAGATTCCGGAACTTGCCCAAGACCCCCGCATCTGGGCGGTGGACCTTGAGATGCATCTTGATCCCTATCTGATTGAACTTGTTCTGGGGCGCTTAAAAGAACTCACACAAACCGCACCAAAAAACCACTAAACCCTGAAACAAAAATGGATACCCGTTTAACCGATGTTCTCGTCTGCCCCGTCTGTAAGGGGCCGCTGCACTTTGATCACGCAACTTCGGAACTTCAGTGCGCCAAGTGCGCGCTTGCGTTTCCCGTCAAAGACGACATTCCGCAGATGCTGGTGAAAGACGCGCGCGAGCTCACCCCTGAAGAAATCGAAAAAGCCCGCGTCAAGCCCGCGGAGGCCTAGATCATGTCCTTTGCCGTCATCATTCCGGCGCGCATGCATTCAACGCGCCTTCCGAACAAACCCCTCATGGACATTGCCGGCAAACCCATGGTCGTGCGCGTTGCGGAGCGCGCGGCGCTTTCCGGTGCCTCGCGCGTTGCGGTGGCAACGGATCACGACGACATCGTAAAGGCCTGCACGGAAAACGGCATTGAAGCCGTTCTCACCAAAGAGACGCACCCCACGGGAACCGACCGGCTCTCGGAAGCCGCAACGCTCATGGGCCTCGCGGACGACACGATCGTTGTAAACGTCCAGGGTGATGAACCCTTGATTCCGCCGGAGGTTGTGGGGCGCGTTGCGAAAACGCTTGAAGAGGCGCCTGACTGTGCGATTGCCACGGCCGCGCACCCGATTGAGACGCTCGAGAGCTTTTTAAATCCCAATGTGGTGAAGGTGGAATTGGACGGCACAAACCGCGCAATGACCTTTTCGCGGGCCCCGATCCCCTGGCCGCGGGACACTTTTAAAGACAGCCAGAAGGCGCTTCCCCAAGGCTTTACGGCCCTGCACCATATCGGAATCTACGCTTACCGCGTTGCGTTTTTAAAGCGCTTTCCGGCGCTCACCCGCGCGCCCATTGAAGCAGCAGAGTCGCTTGAGCAGCTTCGCGCCATGTGGCACGGCTACAAAATCGCCGTGACGGTACTTTCTGCCAACCTCCCCGCGGGCGTTGATACGGCAGAAGACCTTGAGCGCGTGCGGCACCTCTGGCCCGCTGCGTAAAACGCGTTTTCCGTCAAAACGGCCGCCCGTGATGAGCGGCCGTTTTTGTTGCGGGCGTCTTACGGGTAGTACCAGAGGCCGTTATTGTTAGCTTTCAGGTACTCACGGAACTCCTTGGACTGGTACGCCTTCATGATGTCTTTAGCCCAAACGTCATCTTTGTTGGGGCCGTTAACCACGAGCTGCAGCATAAGGTAAGGCTGGATGTCTTCGTTTAAGAGCGACGACTTGGGATCAATTTTCGCGTTGTAGACAATGCTTCCGGTAATGACGATGTAGTCAAAGTCCGTGGCAACCGAGGGGATATTCAGAGACTTCATCTCGGTAAAGCGCAGATTCCGCTTATTTTCAACGATGTCGTTGACCGTCACCGTCGCAAGATTTTTCGCCGGGTCAATTTTGATGAGCCCGGCTTTCTGCAGAATCGCCAAGGCGCGCGCCGTATTGGCCGCGTCGTTAGGGATCGCAAAATGGTCCCCGTCCTTTAAATCCGCAAGGCTCTTTTTTGCCCCCGGATAGATGCCCGCAAGCACCGTGGGTACGGGCGCCAACGCGACGAGCTTTGCGTCCTGGGTTTTATTGAAGTGGTTCATGTACGCGGTGTGCTGCTCAACGTTAAAGTCCACCTCACCGTCAGCCAACGCAAAGTCTGCGTGCAGCAGATCCGAGAGATTCACGGCCTTAATCGTGTAGCCCTCTTTTTCAAGGATGGGTTTCACACCCTTTAAAAAGAGGTCCGAGTACGGCCCCTGCGACGTGCTCACGGTCAATTCCGTTATCGCGGGATCCGCCGCCTGAGCTGTTGCCGCCGCAAAGGCAAAGGCAGCCGTAAGAGCAAACGCTTTGAAAGTCTTGGTTAAAGTCATTTTGAGTTTCCTTTCAGGTTAAAAAAGTAAGTTGAAAAAATCAGCGGTGATGGCGCTGCCGGTAAGCAAACCAGTTGCCGGCTGTCTGAATCACCTGTACAAAAATCACGAGAATGACGACCGTAAAAAGCATCAGCACGAAATTCATTCGCTCGTACCCGTAGGTAAGCGCCAGATCCCCGATGCCGCCCCCGCCCACGGCGCCGGCCATCGCTGTGGCCCCCAAAAGCCCGATCGTTCCGGTTGTAAGCGAAAGAATGAGAGAGCCCTTCGCTTCCGGCAGAAGAAAGTGCCGGATGATCTGCCCGGTTGTAGCGCCCATCGCACGCGCCGCTTCAATAATTCCCTTGTCCACCTCGAGAAACGAGTTTTCAAAAAGGCGTGCGAGATACGGCGCAATAAAAAGCGTGAGCGGAACAAGGGCTGCCGTCGTGCCGATGCGCGTGCCCACAACGAATTTTGTGAGCGGCATGATGAAAACCATCAGGATGATGAAAGGCACCGAGCGCACGACGTTAACCACGCTGTTAAGAGCCGCAAAGACCGGGCCGTTTTTCAAAATCCCGTCTTTGTTGGTGAGCACCAGGCTTAACGCAAGCGCCATGCCGATCACCGATCCGACGGCAAGAGACACAAAGATCATGTAAAAGGTTTCATACGTGGCGTTAACCACCTGCGCGGCCGGAATCCCCAAAAACTTAAAAAATCCGTCAATCATGGTGTGACGTACTCCCAGGTAATGTGGTGTTCGTTGAGGTAAAGCACGACGGCGTCAATCGCTTCGTCAGAGCCCGTCACCTGCAGGATGATGACGCTTAAAACCGTGCCGCCCAACTCTGTGACGGAAGCAAACATGACGTTGGTACGCACCCCCGGGCAGTAGTGATTGATCTGCCAGATGACGTCGTCCGTGGCGTTGCGGTTATCAAACCGAAAGCGGATCAGCCGGTAGGGGCGCGTTTCCGTTTTGAGGCTCTCTCGGATCGCTTCGGGTATCCGGTCCGGAATCACCGTTGAGACAAAGTCACGGGTAAGCGCCGCTTTCGGTGCAGAAAAGACGTCCACGGTTGCGCCTTCTTCCACCACACGGCCCTTTTCCATGACGGCCACGCGGTTGCAAAGGCGCGTGATGACGTTAATCATGTGTGTGACGAAAACGATCGTGACGCCAAGCTCACGGTTCACCTTCCGCAAAAGCTCGAGAATCGACTCCGTCGTTTTGGGGTCCAGAGCCGATGTGGCTTCGTCGCACAACAGAATGTCAGGCTGCGTTGCTAGAGCCCGAGCGATCCCCACACGCTGCTTTTGGCCGCCCGAAAGCTGTTCCGGATAGGCGTCCGCTTTATCACTGAGCCCCACAAAGGCCAGAAGCTCCGCCACCCGCGCACGGATCACTTCGCGGCTTTCATGATTTAAGACGAGCGGAATGGCGACGTTTTCAAAGACGGTGCGGGAATTGAGGAGATTAAACTGCTGAAAAATCATCCCGATACGCTTTTGGGTGCTTCTCAGTTCCCGCGCGCTCAAGTCCCCGAGATTGCGGCGATTCACCAGGACCCGCCCGGCGTCCGGCGTCTCCAGCGCATTGATCATCCGCAGTAACGTCGACTTCCCCGCGCCCGAATAACCGATGATCCCGAAAATATCGCCCTGCCGGATCTCAAGACTCACGTCGTCCAATGCCTTAAAGGTCCCCTTTTCGCCCTCAAAGTTTTTTGAGACGTGTTGAAGACTGATCACGGGCTCTGTTTCATTGACGCTGCTCATCACGCGCGCTCCAGATACGCTTGCGCTAGATGCGCCATAAAGCGCGCCGCCGGATAAATTGCCGCGGGATCCACCACAAAGCTCGGGTTATGGTTCGGAGCTGAATTGCCGGAGCCGATCTGAATAAAAGCCCCCGGAACGAGCTCTTCGTATAGCGCAAAGTCTTCGCCCCCAAGGCTCGGACGGCCCTTTTCGACCGTAAATCCCTCCTTTCGGGCAAGGTCCGACGCAAACGCTGTCAGCCCCGGATCGTTATCCATGGCCGGGAGTTCCGTCACCCACTTGATTTCAGCCGTTGCGCCGAACGCTACGGCCATGTTTTGCGCGAGCGCCGTAAAGCGGCTTTTGACCATCGCACGGTCGGCTTTGGTCATCGTGCGGATCGTGCCTTCCAGAAACGCGGTTTCCGGAATGACGTTCCAGGCGTTCCCGGCCTCAAAGTGCGTGACCGACACAAGGTTTGTGGCAAAGGGATCGGAATTGCGGCTCACAATGGTCTGCACGGCTGTGAGAAACTGTCCGGCCGCCACCGTAATGTCAATGCCTTTGTCCGGGTGCGCAGCATGCGTGCCCTTGCCTTTGAACGTGAGCGCAAAGCGGTCCACCGCTGCGTGCGTGGCCCCCTCACGGATCACAAGCGTTCCCACCGGGTAATTAATGATGGTGTGGATCCCGAAAATCGCCGAGACGCCGTGAAGGGCACCCGCGCGGATGATTTCGTTCGCGCCGCCCGGCAGTTCTTCGCCCGGCTGAAAGATGACGCGCACGCGGCCCTTGAGTTCCTTTTCCCGGTCTTTGAGAAAAAGTGCCGCACCAAGAATCGTTGCCGCATGAAAGTCGTGCCCGCAGGCATGCATCACACCGCACGTCTGCGACTGATACGCGAGGTTTGTGGCTTCCGTGACCGGCAGCGAATCAATGTCGGCTCTCAGAGCCGTGATCTTGTCACCCTCACCGATTTCCGCGACAACCCCAGTCTTTAAGGGGAAGTCGAGGATGCGGATGCCGGCCTTGGTGAGATCGGCCTTCAGGCGCTCCGTGGTTTTAAATTCCTGCATGGAAAGTTCCGGGTGACGGTGGAACCACCGGAACTCGTCTTCAATCAAAGTTTTAATGGCTTCGCTCATGGTGTCAGCTTGTCTGAAAAAAATAGGAATAAAAAAAGCCGGCTCGAATGTGTGTGTCGGGCCGGCGTTGGTTGTGCTTGCGTTTGTCGGGTGTCTGGGCTTCACGATTCCCCTCTCCTTACCGCGCACAGCATCGGGCCCGCGTTGCGGCAGCAACACGGACAGAAGCAGGTGACACGGGCGGAAGTGAAAATCATGACGGTTGGGTTTTCGGGTTAACGGTTAACAAAAAAGGCGCTTCGAGTTACCTCGGGCGCCTTCTGCGTGGAAATATCTGCGTATGCGTTACGGTGTTTTATGCAGACAACAGAAGGCGGCCGCTGTGCAACAGCACACCGGACACATCGCGCATTTGTTGTCGGCAAAGAAAGACATTTCTTAAACTCGTTTCCAAACAGTGAAAGGAGCCGTTCTCCTTTCGGTTCGGGCATTATGCGCAGAAGTTGCTGCGGCTGTAAAGTCCGGCGGCATCGGACCCATACGTTGACCCAAACCGCCGATTTTCTGAAACATAGATCTTATTTTTCTTTGATTTCAGATATCAGCAATCCGGAGAAGAAGATCCGTATTAACAGCTTTACCCTAGCGTAAAGACGGCAGCGCGCTAAGCAAAACACACGAGAAAAAAGAGGAAACTGTGATGGTGACAATGTCGATGAGCGAACTCTGCCGGAAGAAGAACGCTTTTTCCGCCCAAGTATCAAAAGGCCCGGTACTGATCACAAAGCGCGGGAAAACCGCCTTTGTTGCGGTGCCGTACGAGGTCTGGAAGACGCTCAAACCCAGGAAAACAATTGCCGCGGTCTTCACGGACACAAGCACCGCCGACATCGAATTCGATATCCCGAGAGACAACGGCCGCAAAGGCCTGAGGGACGTGTCGTCCTGAGTTTTTGCCAAGCTTCTGAGAAACACCTGCGGCACACGCCCCGCCCCCTCCTTTCGGCCCATGTTTTTGCCCGCTTCTTTGGGCTAGAATGCTCGGAATCGACTGTTCTCAACGCCGCAGCCCGAAGGGTTTTGCTAACCCGTTGTCGGACTATGCCGCAGACGGGCGTCGGAAAAGAAAAACAGACTAATTTTTGGAGACGATCAAATGCGTTTGATTCTCATCGGACCTCCCGGTGCCGGTAAGGGCACTCAGGCCGCTTTCATTAAGGAGCGCTTCGGCATTCCCCAGATTTCCACGGGCGACATGCTGCGCGCTGCTGTCAAGGCCGGCACCGAACTCGGCAAGGCCGCCAAGGTCATCATGGATCAGGGGGGACTTGTGAGCGACGACATCATCATCGGTCTTGTGAAGGAACGCCTCACGCAGGATGACTGCAAGAAGGGATTCCTCTTTGACGGGTTTCCGCGCACGATTCCCCAGGCGCAGGCCCTGCAGGCCGCCGGTGTGCCGATCGACTTCGTTCTGGAAATCGCGGTTCCCGATGCGGAAATCGTTGAACGCATGTCGGGCCGCCGCATTCACCCGGCTTCCGGCCGCAGCTACCACATCAAGTACAACCCCCCGAAGGTTGAGGGTAAGGACGATGTGACGGGCGAGCCCCTGGTGCAGCGCGACGACGACAAAGAAGAAGTCGTGATGAAGCGCCTTGCGGTCTACCATCAGCAGACAGAAGCTCTAGTGAAGTTCTACAGTGACCTCGCCAAGAGCGGCGCCAAGGGGGTTCCGCAGTACCGCGCGATTTCGGGCATCGGCTCGATCGACACGATCCGCGAACGCGTTTTTGAAGCGCTCAAATAAAGTTTTACCTGTAAGCCCACGGAAATTTCCCCGATTTTCGCGGGCTTATTCTTTAACAACCACTGGAAAATCACCGGCGTACGCCTTTCCTGCGATAAAAAGGGAAAGCGACACCAAAGGAAGGTTCTATGACTACAGCTTTGTGGCTTGCCATTGCCGCCGGCATCCTAGCCGTCATCTTCGGCCTTGTCACCCGCAGCTGGGTGCTTGCCAAAGACCCCGGCAATGCCCGCATGCAGGAAATTTCGTCCGCTATTCAGCAGGGCGCTCAGGCTTATCTCACCAAACAGTATTCGACCATTGCGGTCGTGGGCGTCATTCTTTTCGTTGTGATCGCCTTTGTTCCGGCTCTTGGCTGGAAGACCGCCGTTGGTTTTGCTTTGGGTGCCGTTCTCTCCGGCGCCTGCGGCTTTATCGGCATGAACGTTTCGGTTAAAGCCAACGTCCGTACCGCCCAGGCCGCGAGCATCGGCATGAAGGAAGCCCTTAACGTCGCCTTTAAAGGCGGCGCCATCACGGGTATGCTCGTGGTGGGTCTGGGCCTTTTGGGCGTTGCAGGCTACATGGCGTTTCTCACCCAGACCGCTCCGGCTGACGCCAACCTCTACGCCACGATCAAGCCCTTGATCGGTCTTGCCTTCGGTTCGTCTCTGATTTCAATCTTTGCGCGTCTTGGCGGCGGCATCTTCACGAAGGGCGCCGACGTCGGCGCTGACCTTGTGGGTAAGGTGGAAGCCGGCATTCCCGAAGACGACCCGCGTAACCCCGCCGTGATCGCCGATAACGTGGGCGACAACGTCGGTGACTGCGCCGGTATGGCCGCTGACCTTTTTGAAACGTACGCGGTGACCCTTATCGCGACGATGATGATCGGTGCGCTCGCCACAACGGGCGACGCCATGCGTCTCGTGGAATACCCCCTCATTCTCGGGGCCGTTTCCATCATCGCAAGCATCATCGGCACGTTCTTTGTGAACTACATCCCGGGTAAGAAGATCATGACGGCTCTCTACCGCGGCTTGATTGTCGCGGGCGTGATCGCCGCCGTTGCCTTCTGGTTTGTGGGCGACTTTGTCTTCTCCGATCCAGCAATGCTCCCTGAAGGCGTGACAACGGGTGCGCTTTTCGGTACCGCCATTGTGGGTCTGGTTCTCACGGGGCTGATGGTTGTCATCACCGAGTACTACACGGGTACCGAATATAAGCCCGTACAGGATGTGGCCAAAGCCTCCACGACCGGCCACGGCACGAACATCATCGCGGGTCTTGCGGTTTCCATGAAGGCCACCGCCATGCCCGTGATCTGCGTTGTGATCGCCATTATTGTGAGCTACTGGCTCGCAGGCCTCTACGGTATTGCCGTTGCCGCGACCTCGATGCTGACGATGGCCGGTATCGTTGTGGCGCTTGACGCCTACGGTCCGATCACCGATAACGCGGGCGGTATCGCTGAAATGAGCGAATTGGACGAAAAGGTCCGCGCCGTCACCGATCCCCTGGATGCCGTCGGTAATACCACCAAGGCCGTCACGAAGGGCTACGCCATCGGTTCCGCCGGTCTTGCGGCACTCGTCTTGTTTGCCGACTACACGCACGCTCTGAAGCAGTCCTTTAACGTCGACTTCACGTTTGACCTCTCCAACCCCTACGTGATCGCCGGGCTTATCATCGGCGGTCTGATTCCCTACCTCTTCGGTGCAATGGCGATGGAAGCCGTGGGCCGTGCCGCAGGGAGCGTGGTGATTGAAGTGCGCCGTCAGTTCAAGGAAATCGCGGGCATCATGGAAGGTAAGGCCAAGCCCGACTACTCCAAGGCTGTCGGAATGCTAACCGGCGCCGCCATTAAGGAAATGATCATTCCGTCGATTCTGCCGGTGATCGTTCCGATCGTGGTGGGTCTGGCTCTGGGCCCGCAGGCTCTGGGCGGTGTGCTGATGGGCACGATCGTAACCGGTATCTTCGTCGCAATCTCCATGACCACCGGCGGCGGTGCCTGGGATAACGCCAAGAAGTACATCGAAGACGGTCACTTCGGCGGCAAGGGTAGCGATGCCCACAAGGCTGCCGTCACGGGCGACACCGTGGGCGATCCGTACAAGGATACGGCTGGGG
>ENA-ORND01001574-ORND01001574.1-human-gut-metagenome-genome-assembly--contig:-NODE-1574-length-15368-cov-2.513681_pt1 | contig 15368 bp, 13 predicted proteins | sample MGYA00242111_ERZ509014 | MGnify/ENA primary metagenome ERZ509014 (study PRJEB26280, sample SAMEA2338694) | human gut metagenome | biome: human gut; feature: human-associated habitat; material: faeces... | reverse complement strand
GGGCGATGCCGACCGTTCGGATGTGAAGAGCATCTGCGGCGACTATCCCGCGATAATGGGCTGGGACCTGGCCCAGATCGAGCTTGGGCAGGAGGCCAATATCGATGGCGACAAGTTTGATGACATACGCGGCCGTATTCTCGAAGCCTATGCCCGCGGCGGTGTGACTACCGTCGGTTGGCATACGACCAATCCCGTTACCGGGGGCACGGCCTGGGACGTGACCGCGGCCGTGGGCCGGATCATTCCCGGCGGCGATCTTCACGAAAAATACTGCGGCTGGCTGGACAAGGTCGCCGCTTTCATGCTCTCGCTCAGGACCGATGCCGGAGAGTATGTCCCGGTGCTGTTCCGTCCGTTCCATGAACACACCGGCAACGGTTTTTGGTGGGGTAAGGGCAACTGCACCGCAGAAGAGTATATCGCCCTGTGGCGTTTTACGCTCGAATACCTGCGCGATACGAAGGGCGTGCATAACCTGCTGTATGTCTACTCGCCCGATATCGTCAGTTCGCAGGACAACTATCTCGAATTCTGGCCGGGCGATGCCTATGTCGACATACTCGGTCTGGATGCCTATGACCGCAGTTCCTGGGCCATCGAGACCAACGGCCTGCGATTGATGCGCCTGCTTAAACATATCGCCTACCTGAAAAACAAGCCGTTCGCGTTTACGGAGACCGGGCTCGAAAACAATACCTCCCAGTCGAAATGGTGGACCGAAAAACTCTCGAAAGCCATTGCGGGCGTTCCCGTAGCCTATGTGCTGGTCTGGCGGAACAAGGATACGAATCATTTCTTCGGCCCTTATCCGGGCTGCGTTTCGGAGGAGGATTTCAAGACCTTCGTCGCAGGGGAGCAGATATTGCTGGAGAAGGACATAGCCGGCATTTATGAATAATCCCCGCCAGAGATGAACGAAATACGAACTTTTCTGGGGAGCATGCTGGCACTGACCGCTGTTTCCTGTGGACATCATCCGTCGGTTTCGCAGGAGGAGATCGCCTGCGTGCGCGATTTCATCCGCACGTCGTGGGATGCGTCGGTACAGTACAATCCGGCCGATTCGCAGACGCTGATCGGGCTGCCGCGCCCCTATACGGTTCCCAGCGTCAGCCAGACCTTTCAGGAACTCTATTATTGGGATACCTATTTCACCAACGAGGGGCTCGTACGCGACGGACGCCTCGATCTGGCGAAAAACAACACTGAGGACATGCTCTATCTGGTCGACCGATACGGCTATATGCCCAATGGCAGCCGGACGTGGTATCTCAACCGCTCACAGCCTCCTTTCCTCTGCATGATGGTCGACCGGATCTTCGAACAGACCGAAGACACGAACTGGCTGGCCGGAGCTTTTACGACCTTGCAGAAGGAGTATGACTTCTGGATGACGCAGCGCATTACGCCTGTCGGGCTCAACCGCTACTCCTCGTCTGCAAGCGACGAACTCAAACAGGAGTTCGTCACTACCGGAGGGCAACGGCTCAATACCGATTTTCGCAACCGGGGACTTTCCGACACGGAGATTCTGCGACTGGGGACGCATTTTGCCGCCGAGGCAGAGTCGGGCTGGGACTTCAATCCCCGTTTCGAACGCCGTTGTGCAGATTTCTGTCCGGTAGACCTCAATGCCAATCTCTATATTTACGAAACGCTCTTCGCCCGCTACGCCCTTCTGTTGGGCGATTCCAAGGCTGCCGGAACGTGGAAAGCGCGGGCCGAAAAGCGTCGCGGGCTGATAAACCGCTACTGCCTCGGGGAGGATGGTGTTTATTATGACTACGACTTCGTCAACGGCCGCCGTTCGACGGTCGTTTCGGGTGCCGTGTTCAGTCTGCTTTATGCCGGAATTCCGGATGCGGAACAGGCCCGAATCCTCGTGAAAAAGGCGCTCGGACGGTTAGAGTTCGAATACGGGATCGCCGTATGCGAGGACGAACCTTATGACTACGACTACCAGTGGTCTTATCCCAATACGTGGCCTCCGGTCGTCTATCTGGCCATCCGGGGGCTCGATGCCTACGGTTACAGGCAGGACGCACGGCGTATTGCGGGGAAATACGCTGCGATGGTCGTGAAGACCTTCGGCGAAACCCATAACCTGTGGGAAAAGTACAATGTCCGGGAGGGGAACATCAATGTCAGCAACGAATACGACATGCCCACGATGCTGGGATGGAGCGCCGGAACATTCATCTATGCCAGCGACTATCTCGACGGTAAAATTGACAATCAAGCAAAACACTAAAACTCAGACACCATGAATACAGCAAACCTACGCCTGCGGGGCAGATGGCTTCTGGCGCTTTTCGCCTCCCTTTTCCTCGCTGTCGGCGCATCCGCCCAGAATGAGGTTGAGATTCAGGGGCGCGTGACGGCCGACGGACAGCCGCTCGTCGGAGCCAGCGTCATTATCAAGGGAACGACAACCGGAACCAGTACCGACATTGCGGGTAATTTCACGGTCCGCGCCAAGAACGGAGCCGTGCTCTCCGTCGGATTCGTCGGCTACAAAACCCGCGAGGTCGCCGTTACGGCAGGAGTGACCTTCCTCGATATCGTGCTCGAGGCCGAAGAGGCACTGATCGACGACGTGGTCGTCATCGGTTACGGCAGCATGAAAAAGAGCGACCTGACCGGATCGGTCGTTTCCGTGAAGATGGATGCCATCAAGGACATCTCGGCCCCGTCGATCGAGGGACTGTTGCAGGGCCGTGCCGCCGGACTGCAAATCATGAACACTTCGCAGGATCCCGGGGCGGGCGCCGTAGTGCGTATCCGCGGCAACAGTTCGCTCAACGGTTCGAACACCCCGCTGATCGTAGTCGACGGATTCCCCATCGGCGACGCCGGCAATCTGTCGCAGATCAACCCCTCGGACATCGAATCGATCGAGATCCTGAAAGATGCCTCTTCCTCGGCCATCTACGGTTCCCGCGGCGCCAACGGCGTGATCCTGATCCAGACCCGCACCGCCAAAGGCGGGTCGACTCAGGTTTCGGTGAACCACCGGACCACCATCGGGCAGTTCACCGACAAACTCAACGTCTGGCGCAACCCGCTGCAAATGGCGCAGATCGCCAACGAGGAGCTGACCAACGCCGGGCTGCCGGCCCTCTACACAGGTCAGTACAACAACGGCACCTACTATCCGTCACTCATCGAGATCCAGCAGGGCAAGTGGTCGAACACCGATTGGGCCGACCTCTGCATGCGTACGGCCGTAGTCAACAATACGACGGCCACGCTGTCGCACTCCACCGACAAGGCGGCGATCAATCTGAGCCTTAATTATTTCGACGACGAAGGTGTCTACAAGAAAGATAACTTCCGCAAAGGCAATGTCACGCTCAACGGTTCGTACAAACTGGCCAAGAATTTCACGCTTCAGACCTCGAACATCCTTTCGATCCACAAGCGTCACGTAAACAACACGCTCGAATACGGCCGCAACCCGTTATGGCCCGTTTACGATGAGGACGGCAATTATTTCGTCGCTTCGGAAACCGACTTCGGCCATCCGCTCATTATCTCCGACAACGTCAAGAACGAGACGCAGGGCCGCGACCTCATTTCGTCGCTGGCAGCCGAGTGGGAGATCGTCGAGGGATTGAAGATCCGCACGCAGCTCAATTACAACTATTCGACCTCCGTGCAGGATGTCTACAACGCTTCGAACACTTCGCAGGAGGCGCACGACATGAACGGTATCGCGCAAATGAACAATTCTCTGTCGCAGGATGTGCTGAGCGAGACCTATGTTACTTTTCAGCGGACTTTTGCCGACCGGCACAATCTGTCGGTCATGGCGGGACACTCCTTCGACTACAACATGGGCCGGACGCTCGGCACTACGGCCTATGATTTCGTGAACGACGCCCTCGGCAATGAGAACATGGGTGCGGGCAATCCCCAGAAGAACGTGATAAACAACACGTATCAGAACAGTAAACTGCTCTCGTTCTACGGCCGTTTGAACTACGTGCTCGACGATAAATATCTCTTCACGTTCACCATGCGTGCCGACGGTTCGTCGAAATTCGGCAAAAACAACAAGTGGGGCTATTTCCCTTCGGGCGCCGTGAGCTGGAAACTCCACAATGAGCCGTGGATGCAGAAGCTCAACGTTTTCGATGAGTTCAAGATCCGGGCCAGCTGGGGAATTTCGGGCAATCAGGGCATTTCGCCTTACCAGACGCTCAACCGCTACGGAACCGAGAAATACTGGTTCGCGGACAAATGGCAGACGGCCATCGGCCCGGGCTATGAAGCCGGCCGCGAAGGCGCCAATGACCGCTATATCCTCTGGGGTGGCATTGCCAACCCCGATCTGAGGTGGGAATCGACCCGCCAGTGGAACCTGGGTGTCGACCTCGCCTTTTTCAAACGCCGCCTGCGCGTGACGATGGATTACTACGACAAGTACACTACCGATCTGCTGCGTGAGAAATACCTGCCGCTGTCGAGCAGTTATGACAAGATGTGGGTCAACGACGGCAATATCCGGAACCGCGGTTTCGAACTCACGCTCGACGGCGATATCGTCAGCCGGAAGAATACCTCCTTTTCCGCGACGTTCATCTTCTCGCGGAACCGCAACGAGGTGACCGATCTGGGGAATGCCGTTTCGAGTGGCCTGAGCACCGATTACCTCACGGGCATGCAGTACGAGGTTTGCGGCCAGTCGCTGTCGATGTTCAACGGCAATCCGAGCGTTTATGCCATCGGCTATCCGATGTATGTCTTCTACGGCTACCGGGTGAACGGTATCATCCAGCAGGGAGAGGACCCTGGCTTCATGAGTTCCGACGGCAAGGACCAGCCCGGCGAGCTCAAATACGTGGATCTAAACGGAGACTATGCCATCGACGACCGGGACCGCTGCATCATCGGCGACCCGAATCCCGATTTTACGGCCAGTCTCAATCTGGCGTTCCGTTACAAGAATCTCGACGTATCGGTATTTCTCAACGGTGTGTTCGGCAACGACATCATCTATAACGGCTATACCTACGATCCGCGCGTGAAGATCAAGCGCTGGACGCCCGACAATCCGACAAACGAATATCCGCGCCTGAATTCGACGCGAAGCTACCTGTTCTCGGACTACTTCGTCCACGACGGTTCGTTCGTCCGCCTGCAAAACATCAATATCGGCTATACGATTCCCGTCCGCAAGGCCTTTATTCGCAGCGTGCGCGTGTTCGCCAATATAGAGAACGCCTATACCTTCACCAAATTCGACGGTTACGATCCCGAAGTGGGTGTCGACGGTATCTACTGGGGCGGTTATCCCCGACTGCGGAAATATGCCATCGGTCTGGACTTGAAATTCTAAACTACGATTATGAAAAATCTGCTTTATATCATTTCGCTCTGCGGGTTGCTCACAGCGTGCGACCTGCAGGAGGAGCCGTACGGATTCTATTCCGACGACAATTTTTACAAGAGCGAGACCGATGCCGAGTCGGGTCTTCTCTATGCCTACAATGCCCTGACGTTCCTCGAATATTCACGCGGCATCTTCTACATCGGCGACATCCCCACCGAGACGATGTCGCCCAAGAGCGACGAGGCGGGTGATGTCTATCAGCTTGAGAACTGGATCGCGAACCGCGAGACCGAGCAGTTGCAATACTATTTCAAATACTGCTACATTGCGATCAACCGCGCCAATACGGTGATCGACCATATCCAAAACAGTTCGGTGCTGAGCGAGACGGCGCGCCGCCGAATTCTCGGCGAAGCTTATTTCCTGCGTGCATGGAACTATTTCAATCTGGTGCGCACGTTCGGCATCGTGCCCGTGCAGACAAAGATGGTGGCGGAGCTATCGCAGACAACGCCTCCGATGGCAACGGGCCTCGACCAGCTTTATGATCTGATCTTAGGCGACCTGACCCGGGCGGACAACCTGCTCGAAGTCAACAAAGTTTTCGGACGGGCGGACAAGGTGGCTGCGCAGTCGCTGATGGCAAAGGCCTACCTGACCATCGCGTCTTCGAAGGAGCACAACGTTCACCGTTATACAGAGATGCGCCGTGAGCCTCGGATCATGTACGACAGCGCCGCCTATTGGGCGGGGAAGGTTGTCCGTGATTACAAGAACGTGTATGATTTCGACACCAACCTGCGCGATATTTACGACGTGGACAAACCCACGGGGCCCGAGCATATCTTCATCATGCCGATCGACCGCAGCGGTACGCAGGAGGGTAACTACTCCAAACTGCCCCTGCTTTTCCTGCCGTCGAACAACTCCGTACCGTTCTACATCCGTTACGGCAATGGTGACTTACAGCGGGCCAACGGCAACGGTTGGGGTGTTTTCCTCTGTAATGACGAATTCGTCGAAACGCAGTTCAGCACCACAGACAAACGTCGTACCGAGTTGATTCACCGCGACATCTACGATGCTTCCGGAAATCCGATCGTACCCAATCAGGTCAAGGGATACTTTTCGAGCAAGTACGTCGACCCTAATTTTATCGGCGAACGCACCAGTGCCCGGCCTTACCTGATCCGTTTTTCGGACATTGCGTTGGTATATGCCGAAGCGGCGGGACCCGAAGCGGGCTTGGCCTATGTGAACCGTATCCGCGAAAGGGCCGGCGTTACGCCGCTTCCGTCCGGAATGACGACGGATAAATTCCGCGAAGCCGTGATTAAAGAACGTGCTCTGGAACTGGCTTTCGAGGGCAACCGGCTCTACGACCTGCGCCGCACGGCCTCGGTTACGACCACCGACATCAGGGCTGCCGGACTGAGCGAGGCCGAAGCCGCCTATTATCCGATCCCGCAGCGTGAAATAGACCTGAATCCCAATTTGTAGCATTATGAAAAGTCTGAAACATATTGCATTGTTCCTTTCGTGCCTGGTTATAGCTTCCTGCACGAAGGATATCGACGAAAAGGAGCCGAGCAACGAGTGCTCGATCCTCGACATCCAACTGACGGGGCAACTGGGTAAAGCCACCATCGAACGGGTGGACGACAATCAGGGAACCGTGACCCTCTATATCTTCGAACAGGCCGATTACCCGTGGGAAGCGGTCGGGGTCGAGGCGCTGGCCCTTTCGGCCTATGCCACGGCGGATGTCTCCGACGGCGATACGCTCGATTTCCGGAATCCCGAACGCAAGGCGCGTATTATCGTGCGTTCCCAAACCGGAAAACAGGTGCTTTGGACGGTCTACCTCAAACCCTACGATCCGTTCTATGTCGGCACGTGGGCTGTCAGCGACATCAAGATATACCTGGACCAGAATATCAGCGGCAACGGTACCGGAAAGTGGGATACTTCGATGAGCGGTTCCGAGTTCGGGTTGTTCGCCTCGCCGGAGTTGGATAACATCATCACCATTACGATGAACGAAGAGATGGTCGACGGAAAATTTACGGGCAAGATCATCAATGCCGCCGGAGCCGACGGGCTATACGGGTCGTTCAAAGGTGTTTATCCGGGCGAGTACACCGAGGATGCTCCGCTGGATATGGACCCGCGCCTGCGACATCTGATCCCTGCCGGAGAGTCCGACTGGATGTTGGATCTCTCGACCAACCAGATGAAGATTTCGAAGAACAATATTACCTCGACGATGACTTTCAGCAGGGATACTTCGGGCAATCTTTTCTTCGATTTCGCCCTGCCGGATGCGTCGGGCGATACGCCGGGCAACAATTTCTACAACAACTTCTGGCGCAGTTCGTACAAGTTCTCGTATATCGTACGGGCCGCCGAATAGGTCGGACCTGGCTAACTTTAACAACCGGACTTGCTGTCAGCAGGTCCGGTTGTTAAGTTATCGGAACAAACGGTCAGACCGTCATGATCTCCCTCTCCTTTTTGGAGAGAACCTCTTCGAAGAGTTCGGAGAACTTTTCGAGCAGTTTCTGCGTTCGTATATCCACGACGTTTTCAGGGCGTCCCTTCCGTACGAATTGCCATATTGAGGCCGCGGCAGGGTCGATTCTTCATTTTATTTTATTATTTTTGCCGGAAGATAAATTTCGGCACGGACAGACGGCGTTTCGGCTCGGATCGGACGGAATCCTCGATAACACGGGCCGCGCGCATAAGTCCTCGCACTCGAACCGGAAAATTAGCTCTTACACTATATGGAATACAATTTCAAGTGTATTTGGAGCCATTGCTGATACAATAGGAGGAATAATACAAACATTTAAAGGACTAATAGATTTTATAGTAGGAATTTTTACAGGAGATTGGAACAAAGCTTGGGAAGGAATAAAAACCTTCTTTACTGGAATATGGAATGCAATTAAAGGTGTTGTTTCAATAGTGTGGAATGCAATAAAAGGAATTATAGAAACAGCTGTAAATGTTATAAAAGGAATTATTACGACTGTATTTAATGCTATAAAAAGTATAATCTCCAATATTTTTAATGCTGTAAAAAATACTGTAACCAATATTTGGAATGGTATAAAAAACAATATTATAAATTCAGTAAATAACATAAAAAACGGAATAATAAATGCTTTTCAAACAGCATACAACAAGATAACTTCCATATTTAGAAATATTGGAAGCTTTTTTAGTGGAGTATGGAATGGAATTAAAAATACATTTAGTGCACTAGGAACCAAAATAGGTGATGCAATTAGTGGAGCAGTAAAAGCAGGTATTAATGGTCTTTTAGGAATGATAGAAAGAACTGTCAATGGATTTATAAATATGATAAATGGGGCAATAGGAGTAATCAATGCGATTCCAGGTGTAAATATTTCTAAATTGAATACTTTAAATGTTCCAAGACTTGCTGAAGGTGGATATGTAAAAGCAAATACACCTCAACTTGCAATGATTGGTGATAACAAACACCAGGGCGAGGTTGTTGCACCTGAAGATAAAATGCTGGATATGATTCTTACGGCATTGAAAATGTTTAAAGACCAAGATAGTAGTAATCAAAACAAAGATGGCGGAAAAGAAATAGTATTGAACTTTAATGGAACTTTAGCACAATTGATTAGAGTTCTAAAACCTGAACTTGATAGGGAGAATATAAGAAAAGGTGACAAATTGATATTAGGAGGTGCAAATTAATGGAAGAAAAATACGACTTTATAGTTATAGATGGAATAACATTTAATATTGGTGTTTTTGCAGATATAAAAGAAGCAGCAGACTTTTTAGATAAATATGCAAATAGAACAGAAGATGGAGATTTAAAAAGAGAGCTGATAGGTGTATATTTCAATTTTTCTGATATTAAATTTGAACCTCAAACTGATGATAATTACGAAGAATATGAAAGACTATGGAATAAATTATCAGAACCAGAGGAGTTTCATCAGATTAAAATTGCAAATTTTGAATTTAAAGCCTATTTTAGCAATGTATCAAGAGTTATATGTGGTTATAAAAATAATAGAGCATATAGAAAAGATATGACAGTAAACTTTACGGCTAAAAAGCCAGCAAGGAGTTGATAGTTTATGAAAACAAAAGCTCAAATTGTATTTGGATTTATTGATGTTACAGCAAAAAAAGATAGTCAATTAACTGTCAATGATAAGCAAGACTTTGTAGATTTGAATGATCTAAAGCAGAATGATATAGAAGAAACAAAATATGGAACTTGTGAAAAAAATCAATTTGCTTTAGATGGAACTTTTGAATTGATGCCTGATGTCTTGGATAATATGTGCTTGTGGTCTAATAATATGAGCAATAGTAAAGGTCTTTTTGAAAAACCACCAATATTAGAAATAAATTTTACAAAGCTACATAGTAGTTTGGGATTAACATTTTTATTTAGTAAAGCAGGAGACTATTGTAATCATTTAAATATAACCTATTATGATAAAGATAATCAATTGATAAATGAAGCAGAGTTTTATCCTGATAGTTACAAATATGTATGTAATAATGTTGTTGAAAATTATCAAAAAATAGTAATAATATTTTATGGTACAAACAATCCTTGCAGATATTTAAAACTATATCAAATACAATATGGTGCAGATAAAATATTTGAAGGCGATAATTTAATGAGTGCAAATATACTTGAAGAAATGGATCTATTAAGTTCAGAGGTAAGTATAAACACTTTGGAATTTACAGTTTATTCTGCAGATGATGAGTTTAACATCATAAATCCTACTGGATTTTATAGCTTGCTTCAAGAAAGACAAGCTTTTAAAGTAAAAGAACTACTGCTAAAACAAAACAAGGAAATAGACATGGGAACATTCTATCTTGATACCTGGAAAAACAAAGATCATAAAATAATGCAATTCAAAGCAATAGATTTAATTGGAATTATTGACAAGACTGACTTTTATGGGGGTATGTATGTTAATGCTAATTTTGAAGATATAATCAAAGAAATAATGACTTCTGCAAAGGTTGAAGATGAGAATTATGAAATACAAGAGAATTTAAAGAAAACTAAAATGACTGGCTATATTCCAGTTTGTAGTCATAGAAAAGCTTTACAACAACTTGTATTTGCAATAGGAGCAGTAATCGACTGTAGTAGAAGTGACAAAATAAAAATATATACATTAATAGATAGAGAAGATAATAATACCATAGAACAAACTAATATATTCCAAGGAACAAAAACTGTTGAACAGAACGATATTGTTACACAAGTTACTATGACAGCACACAATTATATTAAAGGCACTGAACAAGAAGAAGTCTACAAGGGAACATTAAGTGTTGGAGAAAATAGAGTTTTATTCGATAAGCCTGTTAGTAATATATCATGCACAGGAGGTACAATAAAAGAATACAATTGTAATTATGCTATTATAACTTGTACAGCAGAAAAAGAAGTCATAGTAAATGGTTATAAATATGAAGATAATGCACAGTCGATAACTGTTCAGTCAGATGATATAAATGTATCTAATAAATCAAATACACTAAAAATAGAATCAGCTTATTTTATAAATAAAGATAATGCACAGACTATTGCTAAAAAAGTATTGGATTATTATAAAAATACATATACAACAGGTTTTGAATTTATTTTACAAGAAGAAAAATTAACTGAAGATGTTGCAATAGAAAGTGATGACTTCAGCAGACAATTAGTTGGTCATATAAAAAAGCTTGATATTGACTTAACAGGTGGATTTATAGCGAATGGAGAAATAAATGCGAGAGTAAGACTATTGACAGTACAAAAAGAGGTAAATTTAAGTGTTGATATAGGTTCAATGTTAATAAGGAATAGTTATATTCAATTAGTAAGCAAAGGAGATGAAAGCAATGGATGATTTAATATATGATAGAGTATTAAGTGATGTTGAAAATGCCCTTAATAATCCTGGTGATAGTTCGAACTTAAAAGGAAGTTATAATTATACCGATTTAAATAGAGTGGAAAAATGGTGTGAATACCTAAAAGATATTTTATCAAAATACGGATTTGCTGAAACTTTAATAATAAAAACTAATTGGAATATGAAAGATTATCCTACAAGAACACAAATTGATAGAATAAGACATAATATTGATAAATTAAAAGAATTTTGCTATGGAATTATTACAGATTCAATAATTTACAACAATACTATGAATTATGAACAAGCAAATATTCTTGAAAAAATCCTATATGATATAGACAAATATTTCAAAGAAATGAATATTATATTAGAATTGCCTTATAATTTTGGAACAACATTAATTCGCAGAAACTATTTTGAATTGCCTATAAATACAGATACAATGACAGTGGAACATGAGATCCCTACAAATTATAATGTGGGGATTTTATTTGTGAATAGAAAATATATAAAATTATTAGTAGAGGAGGAGTAATAAATGGCTTATAGTACAACTTATATAACAACACAAGGAGCAATTTTAGCAGCTAAAACATTGCAATCAAAAACAATATCATTTTCAAAGTTTGCAATAGGTAGTGGAGAAATTGCTGATCCAAGTGTAGAAAACATAAAAGCTTTAACAGGATTAGTAAGTTCAAAACTTAATTTTGACATAACAAAAATTAAGAGAGAAACAGATACACAAGTAACTGTTAGAGGATTATTCAAAAATACTGATGCTGAAGAAAGTTTTTATTTAAGAGAATTAGGATTATTTGCTATTGATCCTGATACACAACAAGAAATATTATTTGCATATATAAATTTTGGAACAGAGGCAGAATATATAAATAATTCTATAACAGAAAAGAAAGAGCATTACTACGATATGATAATTACAGTAGATAATGCAAACAATGTAACAATTACAGTAGATCCAAGTACAGTATATGTTAATGAACAGGAATTAAATGAAAAAGCTGAAGAATTAACGGAAGATTATACAGGAAAAATAAATTCTTTAAAGCAAATAGTAGTTGCTTCAAATGCAGGAGCACACAATGCAATTTATAGAGGAAAAGATATAACAAGTAAATTTTATGATGGCACTTTATCACAACAAATTGCAGCAGGTACTTTTGATGATATTTTCATAGGTGACTATATTATAGGTCAGACAAGTGGAAGAAAATATCTAGTAGCTGACATAAATTATAGACTACACATGGGAGATACAGAGTGTACGAAACCACATATACTTATGATACCTGAAAGAACAATGGGAAATGAACAAATGAATACATCCAATGTAACTACAGGTGCTTATGTTGGTAGTGCAATGTACAAAACAAATTTAACAAAATATAAAACTGTAATAAAAAATGATTTTGGTTCAAATCATATATTAAAACATAGAAATCATTTTCAAAATGCAGTAACCAATGGATATGAATCAGGTGGAACATGGTATGATTCAGAAGTAGATCTAATGAATGAGACTATGGTATATGGAAGCAATATATTTAAAAACTGTTTAAATGGAAGTAACATACCTAATAATTATACAATTGATAAGTCTCAATTATCATTATTCAGATTGAGACATGATTTAACAGTTGCACTAAATGATAGTGGCGGTAGACAATGGTACTGGTTAAGAGATGTTGTTTCTTCTGCTCCCTTCGCTCGTGTGGGCGGCGGTGGCGGTGCTACCTATGGCAGCGCTTCGGACTCTGGCGGTGTTCGTCCTGATTTCCTAATCGTGTAATCAGACATCAGACAGGGCTTTATGCCCTGTCATTAAAATTAGCTGTTTTCTAATATAGTTAAAATTATAAAAAAAGTGTGATATGATTTTTAGCGAAAAATTGAAAAAGGAGTAATAGTATTATTAGTAATGTCAGATATAAAGAAAAGCGAAAGAACCGAATCAAAATTAGAAGTAATACATGGTGCTTATGCTATTAGAATGGCTGTAACAAATTTAGCGGAAAATAATTTTTATATAACACTTTCAAAAATAGAAGAAAAGATAAACAATAGAATAAAGGGCTTGGAAGAAAAAGAACAAAAAAGAATAAAAGAAAGTATGTATAAATTTTATAGAAGTCAAATAGATAGAGTATCAAATAATGTAATAGAATTAGCAACAGGAATAAGTAGACATTTAAGAATTGCAAATACAATATTTCCAACATATATGTCAGAATTTGAAGAACGAAGATTGGAAATGGACAGAGCAATGGCTTGTTGTAATGCATTACAGGATGAACTTCAATATGTAGGAGAATGTCTATATGCCGATTTAAATAGATATATGAATCTTGTATTACAAATTCAAAAAGAATTTAATATGATAAAGTCACTTCGCCAGACTGATAATAGATTTTTAAAAAATATAAAAAATAGTGGGTAACCTTTGTATGTTGTTTCTTCTGCTACCTTCGCTCGTGTGAGCAGCAGTGGCAATGCTAACTATAACAACGCTTCGAACTCTAACGGTGTTCGTCCTGATTTCACAACCCATACATTTATTATATGGACTAGTTTCCACCGTATGGATATGGGAAAAGGAAAGGAAAGGTTATCCCTTCAATTTGTAAAATTGATAAATGCTAATCGCTATGCATTTAGTTACGACTAGTAATGCTATAAAAGTGATTTTTATGAATATTTATTATGATGCTAATAAAATATATGAAGCAGGAACAAAAGCTATAAAAGGGGCACCTTTTAAGTATAAAGCACAATTTTTTGAGATGAATCATTTATTAGAAACAGCAATATTATTGCAAAAACTAAAAAATGGAGAATATAAACCAACAAAAGGTGCTAAATTCACAATAAATGAAAGAGGGAAAATTCGACATATTGCGACTAGCAATATGATAGACAAAACCATAAATCATTTAATGTGTGATGAGGTTTTAAGTCCTGCAATTACTCCATACTTGATCTATGATAATGGAGCAAGTCAAAAAAATAAAGGTGTGGCATTTCACAGAAAAAGGTTTGAAGTGCATTTACACCAATATTATAGAGAACATAAAAGTAATGAGGGATATATATTGCTAATAGATTTTTCAGGATATTATGCAAGTATTCCTCATGATTTATGTTTAAAGAATTTACAACATTTTTTAAGAAAAACAGACCCTGAAGAAGCAAAAATTACTTTGTGGATTTTAAAAAATTTATTTAATTTATTTAATATAGATAACAAAAATGGAAAAGGTGTAGACATTGGAAGTCAGCCTTCTCAAAACATAGGTATCTCATATCCATCCAAAATAGACAACTATATAAAAATAGTTAGAGGTTGTAAATACTATGGTAGATATACTGATGACAGTTACATTATTCACGAGGATAAAGAGTTCCTAAAAGATATGTTAAACAATATTAAGAAAATAGCTGATGAATTAGGATTGGTAGCAAATGATAAGAAAACACGAATAGTTAAATTATCTCAACAATTTAAAGTGTTACAAATAAAATATTCCTTAACAGAAACAGGAAGAATTATAAAAAAGATAAACTCAAAATCAATAACAAGAGAAAGAAGAAAATTGAAAGCTTATAAAAGATTACTAGATAAAAAAAGAATAACAATGGATGATATAGAAAATATATTCAAAAGTTGGATGTCTAGTAATTATAAAATTATGTCAAAAATGCAAATAAGTAATATGTATCAATTATACTATGACTTATTTGGAAGGAGGGTAAAATGGAAAAATCATTCAAAATTACATTGGCTGATGGAACACAACTTAAAAACTTAAAATTAAGTGGAAATAATTACATTTCAAAAGTAAAAATAACTGAAGATGATTTCAAGGGAAAATTATCAAAAATTACAATTGAAAATGAGACCGATAAAACATCTGAAAAACTTGAACATGTAGAATTAGTGCAAATTGTTCATTATGAAGATGGCTATTATTTTGTATTAAGACAATTATCTGCAGATGAAATTGATAAAATAAAAACAAAAGCGGATATAGAATATCTAGCAATGATGACTGATGTTGATCTTGAGGAGGTGTAGTCAA
>ENA-ORND01001560-ORND01001560.1-human-gut-metagenome-genome-assembly--contig:-NODE-1560-length-15437-cov-13.233585_pt1 | contig 15437 bp, 20 predicted proteins | sample MGYA00242111_ERZ509014 | MGnify/ENA primary metagenome ERZ509014 (study PRJEB26280, sample SAMEA2338694) | human gut metagenome | biome: human gut; feature: human-associated habitat; material: faeces... | reverse complement strand
GATAACAATAGTGAATTTGCACAAAATCCTTCCACATTCCCCCATTCATTTTATGCAACATGCACAAAAGCGGGAGAACGCGGAAGGATTCGTTACTTTGCACAAAATTTATAGGATGAGTTTGTGCAAGAATTGTTCATAGTTTGTTCATAGTTTGTTAACACATCGGCACTGCCGTTGTGGTATAATAGTGGTGGAAGATAATACACCTACTATAGAAAGGATACCACATATTATGAAAATTGTCAAGTTGTCTGCCGAAAACGTGCGTCGGTTGTATGAGGGTTATAAGGTCGTCACCGGTAAGTATACTTATTGGTCCCGCGTTGATGCCGTGACCGGTGCAATTCGTTTTTACTGCCAGAACACGCACTTACATATGGCGGGTCTTAATGATGAAATTGAGGGGGTAAAGTTAGAATGACACTTCGTGAGTATCACAAGCACACATTAGGCACATCCGACCACTTGACGAAATGCCGGGTGTTGTGGGGCGGCGCTGAACTGTTTAACGACTATTTCAGCCGTTTGTCGAAGCATGCGCAGGATATCGTTATTCGCGCCGCCCGTTATGATGAGAAACATGATGTGTTGACCGCGTATACAACATGGGGTGGGTACGACGACTATTTGCACGAAGAAAAACGCTGCCAGCATCGTGGAGACCGGTATAATAAATACGGTCCGAAATGTAAAAGGGGTTATTAATATGAATATGGTTTATTTATATGTTATCAGCAGCGGCCGCAGGAAGGCCAGTAGTTGCATGTACACGGACCCGCGCCGTGTGCGTGAGTTTTATGAGTGCATTCGCGCGGCCGCGCCGAACAGCGCGGATTGTGTATTGACCGAAGTCAAAGATGGCTTTAGAATTGAGGTGTACTTGTAATGCAGGCCGTATTTTATATTTTTGGCGTGGCTGTTTTTAAGTCTTATCGTCGCAATTGCAGCGGTGGCGGTCGTCGGTTTTTTGATTATGGTCGTTGAGACGATTATTTCTATTGTGAGAGGAGACGGTGAGTGATGGCACGAAGCACTAAGCACCTGCCGAAGTACCAGCCGCAGGAGTGGAGTTATTACAGTCCCGGCACGACAGACCCGACGCGGCTTACAAAGGAAGAACTTGTGAAGGTCATCAATAAGGCGGCTAAAGCTGCAAATCAGCGTTTGCGCAGTCTGGAAAAGGCCGGTCAAGCCCCCGCGTCTGGCGCATATAAATATGCAAAGTCGCAGCGCCCGCAGAAATTTCCACGTTTTAAAGAGCGGGTCAAGCCGACCGACGACCAGATGACGTTGCGGCACATGTATATGCAGCTGCGAAATTTTATGACTATGAAAACGTCCACGCCGACCGGTGTCAAGGCGCAGCAGACAAAGGGCTATGAAACGGCAAAATCAAAGGGTTTCACCGGTTCGCCGGATGACTGGTCAAACAATGTAAAAAGGTTTTTCGCGGCGGTACAAGAGGGTTTGCTATCGTCGGATGTCGCGTATAGCGCCATCGTTGAAGGGAATACAGACGTGCTTAATGAACAGCTTGAATTTTGGCGAGAACAAGCCGAAAAACCGACGCGGGGTGAGTCCTTGTTGGATTACATGGACAGGCTGGAGAGAGAGGGCAAGTTATAATGAGGATGTCGCAGGGTGTGGCAGTAAGCGAAAACGCAAAAGAATATCTGCCCCGTCTTGTGTGTCCGAAGACTGTCAAAAAGTCCAGCAAGCAGTTTGCGACAAAGTATCTGGACGTTACAGCCACTTTTGATATTGAAACCACGAACAGCGACACCGATGGATTTGCATATAGTTGGCAGACCTGTATCGGCGGCGAAGTCATTGTGCCCCGCTATTTTGAGGACTGGGCCGAAATGCTGGAAATACTGGTCGATAAGTGGTATATCAGCAGCAAGCAGAGAATGGTGCTGTATGTACACAATTTGGGATATGAGCACCAGTATATCGTGCAGCTTTTGTCTGCGCGCTGGGGGCTGGCCGATAGTCTGTATACCAAAAGCCGCAAGCCGTTGTATCTGCGCTTTGATAATGGTATTGAGTTTCGGGACAGCTTTAAACTTTTTCAGAAATCGTTGGCCCGTACAACGGAAGGTTGCATGCATGAAAAGCTGGCCGGTGATTTAGACTATCGTGTGTATCGCACTCCCGATACTCCCCTCAATGATACAGAGTTTGCCTATTGCGTAAATGATGTGCTAGGTCTGTATGAAGCAATTGAGCGGCTCAAAAAGGAGCATGGCTACAATCAGGCCACCATACCATATACTAACACTGGCATGGTCATTGAGGCCGTGCGGAAGGAGATATTGCCGGACCGAAAGTGTATGAATGCTATTGCAGTGCTCAAGCTTGACCGCGACCAGATGCGGCTTGCATATAACTGCATGGCAGGCGGTGATACCCACGGTACGCGCTGGCGGGCCGGTCGCGTGTATCACAATTGCAATAGCTATGATTTTAAATCGGCGCACCCATCGCAGCAATTGCTTTGGAAGTTTCCGGCGGGGGAACCTATCACGATGCCCGCTGACCTGCAGGAGAGCCGTCTTCAGGGGCTTATCAAATTAGGGTATGGGTGGATAGGCAAGCTGCTTATCGTCAATCCGCAGATAAAGCCGGAGTGTCCGGACCCCTGTATCAGTTTTAGTAAGTGTCCCGATGTCCGGGGTTTGACAGAGCTTGATAATGGCCGTGTGCTGGGCGCGGATGCACTTTTTGTCTACGCTGACAGCAACGACTATCAGCGTATTACCGATGGATACACATATAATAGTATTGTTGCGGTGGAGTCTGTAGCATTTCGGCTCGACTACTTGCCGGAGTCTTTTCGTCGCGCTATCTACGAGAAGTTTCGCGTCAAAGAAAGCGAGAAGGGAAGTCCAGATTACATGTTTTCCAAAATTTGCGTTAATACGATATTTGGCGCTTGCGCTCAAAAGACTATCCGCGACGAGTATGTATGTAATCCTGACACCATGGAGTGCACGCACTCCGCATGGCAAAAGACACTGTCCGATAAATCGGACGAAGACGTTAGCAAATCACAGGACAAAAAATTTTCCTTTTTGTGGGGGCTTTGGACTGCATCAATGTCCCGTATCAAGTTGTGGGAGATGCTAAAGCGTGTTGGCTGGGAAAAAGTCATCTATTGGGATACCGACTCTTGCAAGTATGAGGGCGAGAAGCAAGCATCCATGGATGATTACAATGCCGTCATCCGGGCGCAGTGCGAAGCGCGGCACTGCGTCGTCGAGAAAAAGGACGGCACGAAGGTGTATATCGGAGTCGCCGAAGATGAACACCCCGCCGACCGTTACGGCATGTTACAGTTTAAATTTTTGCATGCGAAGTGCTATGCTTGTGTTGATGCAGATGGCACGATAGAAAGCACGATTGCGGGAGTCAACAAGAAAGCGGGTGTAAAGGCTCTTGACGGCAGCATTGATAACTTGCGGGATGGTCTGTTGATATCCCCCGCAGGCGGCCAGTGTCTGGCATACCATGATGAACCTATACGCTGCCGCACTGACTTTGCAAAAGCTACTGTATCCGCGTCGTGGGTCGTCATGACGCCCCGGGAATACCGTGTAAATGACCCGCGCAGCCTGCTTTACGATGCCGAAATAATGGGATAATTCACAAACTGTTAACAATTTATTCATAGTTTGTTAAACACGTCAAGCCGGGGAATGTGGTATTATATAATCACAGAAAGGAACAAACCAACTACTTTAAACACTCTTAATGATAGAGAAAGGACAAGCCGATACCCCGCGCATGCGGGGGTTATAATAAATACCAATAGACAGAAAGGAAAACATTATGAAACTGACAGGCTATTACATGACCGCTGTTGCCGAATTCGCGGACGGTATTAAGACCATCATCGTTTTTGATGTCCGCACCCGTGAAGAACTGGTGAAAGCACTGAGCGCCGCGCACCCCGACGAAAAATTCAGCTGTACGATTTCAGCCGCGAAAAAGTTTTCGCTTGAAATGGCGGTCAATGAGTCCACCGACCCCGGCTATCTGGCCGACCGTCTGGACATTCCGCAGGTTGATGAGGTGATGTAATATGGCAAGTATCACGAAGATTGAGATTTGGGAAGATGTTGCGGGGAACGTCATCGGGCTTGTGTTCGACCCTGCGGGGCAGCTGATGAACGCGGTGCAGAATTTGGGCGCGCAGCAGCCGTTGCCCCGTCCCGCGCTGGTGGAAGCAGCACGGCAGGCTTTCCCGTTCGCTCCTGCATACGACCCGCACGAGTTCGGGGAGCGGTCGCTTAATGACCTGTATACCTACCTGAAAGCGTACAATCACCACATCGCGGATATCTTCCCGGAAGCGCCGACCGCGCTTTACCCGGAATGCGCGACCCCCGCAGGTCTGCAATTCCTTATCCGCTGGATGTTCTGAAAGGGGTGAATTTATGTAGGACACCATTATTGACTTGATGCGGACTATCGCAAAGTAAATTGTTCCACATGGAACATCACTGACAGACAGAAAAGGAGAAAAATATTATGGCATTCGCAAAGAGTAACAATGCATCTTACCAGAAGAAAAACGCCGGCAGTTCCCGCGTTACCGTGGATATGCTGCATAACCTGCATGCTGTCGTGCGCAGCGTCCGGCAGGTCGCCGACAATTGTTTGACCTTCACCTTGCGGCTGTACGGTATCGACCTGTACAATATGCGGCTGGTCGAGAGTGCGAAGGGAACGTTTATCAGCGCCAGCGCGACGAAGGGTAAGAACGGCAATTATTATGACAATTTCCGCGTCTATTTTGACGACGCCGCGCAGGCCGCCGTTGAACAGGCCGTCCGCACCGCGTTTGAGGACGCCAAGCCGGAAGTCGGGGTGTAAATATGAGCAAGCGCAACAAAGATATTGCGCTTGACCTATACGAAGGCGATGGCTGGCTAAACATTCCGGCCATCGCCGCTTTAGGTTGTTGGTGCAATATCATTATTGGAAAACGACAAGTCGGAAAGACCTTCGGCACATTGAAATATATGCTGGATACCGACCGGTATTTTTTGTACATGCGCCGGACGGTCAACGAGCTGCAGGCCGTGGCTGCTGACCCTGATTTAAACCCTTTTAACGCGCTGAAAAAAGTAGGCTATGATATCGGCATACAAAAAGCTGGTAAAATCAGCTATGCTATAGGGCCGTGCGAGTATTTGGAAAACGGCGGCTTTGCCATCCCGAAGAAATGTGCAATCGGTATGGCGCTGCCGTCGATTGCAGGTATTCGTGGTTTTAACGGCAGTGCGTTTACTGATTTAGTGTTTGACGAGTTTATTCCGGAGCGTATCATTGCGAAACGCAAGGCAGAGGGCGAAGCGCTGTTGAATGCTTATGTGACCGTATGCGGAAACCGTGAGCTTGAAGGGCAGCCCCCCTTGCGCATGTGGCTGTTGGCAAATGCTTTTGACATCTCAAGTCCAATTTTGGAACAGCTGGGGTGTACCGATACCGTGGCCCGCATGTCCCGCAGCGGCCGCGAGTGGTGCATGACGGACAGCGGGGTGTTTATCGCAATGCCGCATAGTGATAAGGTGTCCGATAAGCGTAAGCAGACCGCGCTTATGAAACATCTGGCGGGAAAGGGCGATTTTTACAAAATGGCAATGGAAAACCAGTTTGTATACAACAATCTGGAAAACGTCGTGCCCCGTCCGCTAAAGGGCATGGTTCCGCTGTTTGCTTATGACGGCATGTATTGTTATCAGATGGATGCCACGCATTATTATGTGTGTGAGAGTCCTCATCCCGCGCATGAGCGGTACGGCGCAAGTCGGCAGGCCGCTGTTAATCTGCAGTTGGCCCGCCCGGAGTTTCGCCCGATGGTCATGCTGGGGCAGGTAGACTTTGCAAGTGTGCCGTGTCTGCTCAAGACACAAACATACCTTGACATAAAAGATAAATGATGCTAAGATAGAAGTGCGGGGGAGCCGCACAAAAGGAACACCCCGGAAGGGTGCGCGGCTGGCTTTTCCTTTTCCATGCCCCCGCGTTTCAGAGTGCTCCATGGTCCGACTGAGACAGGGACAAAATGTTCCACATGGAACATTCTGAAACAGAAAGGGGGTGAAATCATGGTCAATGTCTACTATATGAGCGTTGACGGAAATATTAAGCTGTCGAAGCACTTTCGGCTGTCGGAGCTGCAGTGTAAAGATGGGCAGGACTTTGTTGCCGTAGACCCCCGTCTGGTTGAACTGCTTGAGAACATCCGCAGCATGTGCGGCGGTGAAGCGGTCCATGTCAACAGCGGTTTTCGAACCGCCAGTTGGAACCGCCAGCAGAAGGGCAGCGCCGCAAACAGCCGTCATTTGTACGGTATGGCCGCCGATATTTGGGTAGGTCACTACGACAAGTACAAGCGCCCCGTCCGAACGAAGACCCCCGCCGAAGTCGCCGAAATCGCCGAAATCTTTTTGGGCAGTTCGGGCGGCATCGGCATTTATAATACGTTTACCCACGTCGATGTTAGAACCGGCTCCAGCCGGTGGAAAGGATGATTGTATGACTATCAACGATATTCTGGCACTGGGCAAAATGGGCTTTACCGCGCAGCAGGTGCAGCAGATGCTTTCTCTTGAACGCGCACAGCAGGGCCAGCCCATCACGGCCCCGGCACAGAGCGCGGCCCCTGCTGCCGCTCCTGCAGTACAGCAGCCTGCGACCCCTGACCCGATGGCAGCCATGGCGCAGCAGATTGCAGACTTGACCGCCGCCATCAACGCAAAAACTGTTCCGACCGCTGGCACGGTGGGAAATCCGGCCCCCGTTACCAGCGTGGAAGATATCATTCTTGGGCTGGTGCAGCCTGCGGAAGCGCCTGCAAGCCCTGATTTCAGCGCCGTAAAGTAACACGGCAGAAAGGAGCAACAAATGGCAAAATCCCACACAAACATGCCTGAACTGAAAGGCATGTCGGTTTTTCGTCCAACCGATATCTATACCATTGCCAATGCACTGGTACAGGAAGTGACCGGGCAGACCGCCACCATTCAGGCTATCAACACGGCGAGTTTCATTCAGGTCGGGCAGATGTGTCTTGACCAGAGTGCGGAAGGGACCCTGCAGGCGCTTTCCAACATGATTGCACGCACCGTGATTTCCAGCCGCTCCTATGAGGGCCGGTTTACCAGCATCGAGACCGACCGGCAGGAGTGGGGCCTGTTCGTCCGTGAAATCGCTTTCTTTTCGGGTGATTTCGACGAATCCAAATTCGTCAACACCGCGCAGAATAACGACATTCTGGTGGACGGAAACAGCGTGGACATGTACAAAATCAAGAAGCGCTATCCGCTTGAGATGTTCTACGGTGGGCAGAAGGTGCTGAACCAGCGCTACACCACGTTCAGAAACCAGCTCAAGACCGCTTTCACCAGTGAAAGCGAGTTCAGCGCGTTTCTTGCCGCCATGACCACCGAAATCGCAAACGACATTGCGCGGTGGAAAACCGCAGAGAATCGCGCACAGGTCATTAACTTTATGGGTGCGCTGTACAACTCTGACCACGACGAATGCCATGTGAACCTGACCAAAGCATTTAACACGGCCCGTGGTACGACCTACACCACGCATGACCTGCTGACCGCCCATCTGCAGGAATTTCTTTCCTTCTTTGTGTCGTGGCTGGAAACTACCAGCAGTCTGATGAAAAACAGCAGCGTGCTGTACCACCAGACCCCTGTTTGTACCGACGACGGCGGCAATAAGCTGCATCTTCTGCGGCACACCCCCAAGAGCGAACAGAAACTTCTTCTTTATCAGCCCCTTATCAACGACGCGAGAAGCTGGGTCTATCCTGCCATCTTTGGCCCCGGCTACCTGAGTTTCGGCAATTATGAAGGTGTCGATTTCTGGCAGAACATCAACGACAAACCCGCCATCTCCTGCATCCCGTCGCAGTTCGACGTGAACACCGGCAAACAGGTGACGGGCGGCGCGGTCGCTTTGTCCTATGTCGTGGGCCTGCTGTATGACCGAAAGGCCTTGGCGACCACCTATTATCAGGATAGCGTTTACACTACCCCGTTCAACATTTCCGGCGAATACTACAACACGGAGCATCACTGGAAAATGAACTATACGCAGAACCCGACGCAAAACGCAGTCCTGATGTTCATGTCCGACGAACCGTAAAAGATTCTATTATAACCCCGACAACTGAATGTACAGGGGCGGCGCACCGCCGCTCCTGTTTTTATTTTAAAGGAAAGAGAGGTTATTACATGGCAGACCATAACGAAGGTATTGAGCACGGATATCATGCGCACTTAGGCAAAGTGTCAAAGCGTATCAACAGCACAAAGCGCATTCCGCTGACAGATTTGCCGGATGAATTCCCGTTTTACATGAAACGAGCCTGCAGCATGGAAGCCCCCGTTTTTTATGTCCGGCTGAACAGCCTGAACATCTCCCCGCAGTACAATTATTGTTACATTGAGGAGACCCACGCTTATTATTGGATTGAGGATATCACCGCACTCAATGCCAACAACTGGCAATTTTCCTGCGCCATCGACCCTCTGGCGACGTTTGCGGACGATATTAAGAAAACCAAAGCGTACATTGTGTACGGTCACAACAAATTCGATGCTTCCGGCGATAGCTACCGCGTGCAGGACAGCCGCCAGAACGTCGCGCAGCGTCCAACTATTTCCACGGCATCGGCCGACATCACCATTAACTCCATCGACACCGACGAAGGCGTGTATATCATGTCGGCCGTCGGCGCGAAAGGTGGAGTAGCGACCTATGTTATGGACCGCGACGCCGTGAAATCACTGCTTGACGCTATTCAGCAACAATTGGATATCGACTTTAGCACAATGATAACACAGCCGCAGACCAAAACAACTATCGTCGCGCAGGAAGGCACGCTGCCCGGCGTAACGGGCGGTGCATACGCCGGAAGCCAGCAAGTGACCGAAACATATACACAAGCAAGCACGGTCGCTGACGAAGCAATTAAATATTTTGCTAAAAACTTTGTATACGGCGGCGCGGCGGTGGATTGTATCCGGTCCTGTATCTGGCTGCCGTTGCGAAAGTCTATTATCCCGGGGTCATCACAGTCTATCACGCTAGGCCAGTACGACACGGGAGTGCAGGGGGCTGTTATCCGAAAGGAGACCAGTACCAAAAGAATTACTTACATCCCCATCCCGTGGCCGGTATCCGACTGGAAGCGTATGAACTGCCAGATGCTATTGTATCTGCCTTTTGTCGGTACGGTGTCTATCCCGGTCGATAAGGTAAACAACGCCGACACACTGACGGTGACATGGGCTGTATCCTTTTTGGATGGTAATGTATCGGTAAAGGTCGATGCCGGAGACTATACATGTTATGTCGGCAGCGCCAACATCGCCAGTCAATACGCTATCGGCAGCAGCAATATCAGCTTGACCGGAAATCAGGCAGCAGCAACAATTGGTGCTATTGGTATCGGCCTGCAGGTGGGCGGCGGCTTGCTGAGTTCGTCGGCGTCGCAGAGTGCTACAACTTTCATGGGTCTGCCTATTGGTGGAGACTATGGTGCAGGCCTGCGCCAGTCCCGTATCGATAGGGGAGCCGCGCTGTCCAGTCTGGGCAGCAGTGTCATGCAGCTTATCCCCCCGGTCGCGCAGTGTGCGGGCAGTATGACGGGAAACGCCGCAACGAAGCAGTCCATGCTTGCTACGCTGACACTTTTGTATTACCCGCCCACGGACGACACGAATTTTCAAAGTATGTACGGACACCCCGTGATGAAAATTGACACCCCCGCCGCAGGATACTGCCAGACGCGCGGTTTTTCCGTCGCTGCACCTATGGCGACCAGCGCGGAAACCGCTTACATCAACGCCGCCATGGACGGCGGTGTGTTTATTGAGTAAAGGAGTGATATTATGTATCAGTGCTATGCAGGACACTATGACACGCAGGCATGCGGTGGATTTCGTCCCCCGTCTTTGAGCACAGACGTTCTCAACTACTGGGAAAGGTCGTTCTTTCAGCGCATGCGTGCACTCTATAAGATTCACGGCCTGCCGGAAGCAGGCCCCGGGCAAATTGGCTGGGACTATGACGCATTTCTTTACCAGCTGTTGCGCATGGGATATGCTGTTGTGTTCAATTCCAAAACATACGGCCTTGTTGTGCAGCCGGGTGCGCCGACGGGCTTTGGTTTGCAGTTCCAGCCGCGCGGCATGATGGTGCAGACCCCGTTTTTCCAGTTTGACAGACCGCTTGAAATCGGCACGGAATGTGCCGTCATCAAGCTTACTCCCGACTATCGCGGGGTCTGGGATATCATTGAAAAATACGCCGTCGAAATGCAGCAGCTTGAGGTGTCTATCCGGCAGGCCGTTGTAAACAGCCGCTTTGCTTATGCTGCCATCGCCAAAGACGACAAAGACCGCCGAACCCTTGAAACCATTTTTGAACAGCTGGAAAACGGCAAACCCGCGATTGTGGTAAACGGGCAGCTGCAAAAGCCTGTTATGAACAAGACTGATGCACAGTATCAGCTGCCTATCATGCAGTTTGACCGTGATTTGTCGAAAAACTTTATTCTGCCTGACCTGTACGACCTGAGACGCAAGACGCTGCAGGACTTTTACAAAGAGCTGGGTATTCGGGTGCAGCCTGACAAGAAAGAACGGCTTGTAACGAATGAAAGCGCCAGCGCAGACGCTGAGACGTACAATCGCCGGGAAGTCTGGAAAATTTCTCTTGACGAATCGGTGAAAGTGTGCAATGATATGTATGGAACCAATATCAGCATCGAAATCAACGAACCGCCAGAGCTGAGAGAAGGGGGTGCAGATGATGCCAATGTACTGGGGGAGCATGACGAACCAAAACAGCACGAACCAAAACAGTGATGCTATCGACCGCGCGTGCAAGCTCCTGTGCAATATCCCGGAAGGTTTGTTCCGTGATTTTAGCGTGCCTGTCGGCATGAACCGCGAACTTGCCATCCACATCATCATGCGTGAGCATGGTCTTTCGCCGCTGTACCGCCCTGACCCGTATTGGATGGTGGATGCCATTAAGTATTGGTGCATGGAGAGCATGCCCATCTGGGAAAAGCTCTACAGCACCACGCAGCTGAAATACAATCCCATCTGGAACACGGATGTGCAGGAGCGCACAACCGACGTCCGAACCACTGACCGCGATACAACGCAGGACAGAACCGCTATCAATCGTGGCAAGAGTGGGCAGACCGTCGGACAGGTGACGACCGGCGACTATCACGAAACGGGCAGCACGGAGCTGCACGACGAAACCGCCGGAACCGGGCACACGGAAACCGAAGGAAAGTCGGTGACTGATGATACCAGCACCACGACGACCCTTAACAAGACGGATGTCGCAGGCACGGACAAAAAGACCACCGAAAGCACGAAGAACCTTGACCAGACTGTGACCCGTGATATCAGCCCCGAAAACGCCCCGGACTATCAGCCCGACGACCAGACGCATACCGTGGCAGAGGAGACTTACAAAAGCACCGAAAACGGAGAGCATCAGGAAACTACCGACTTTACAGGAAATTCCACCACGGTAGCCAATTCCACCACCACCACTTCCGGCACATCCGACACGGAAACCCACGGGCACGAAGACCAGACCACAGGGAGCCAGACGGACGGCACGACCAAAGGCACGACCGACACAAAAACACAGGCCCACGACATCCGGCATGAGGACGCAAAAGAGGTCGGGAAAGAAAAGGTAACTGACACCTATAATCATGGCTGGGTCAAACAGGGTAATATCGGCGTTACCACCACCCAACAGATGATTGATGCCGAGCGCGAAACCGTTCTCTTTGACGTGTACATGACAATTGCCAACGACTACCATGCAAAGTTTTGTCTGGATGTGTATTAAGGGGGGTTGACCGTGGATGCAATTATAGCCGCCCTTGTATCTGGACTTGTGACCCTTGCGGGCGTCCTGATTGCTAATAGCAAATCGCAGGCCGTTACCGACGTGAAGATTGAAGAACTGACTCGAGAAGTGCGCAAGCACAATTCCTTTGCCGAAAAAATCCCCGTCATCGAAGAACAAATCAAAGTCGCAAATCATCGCATTGATGATTTAGAACATATCGGCCAACTGAAAGGAGAAAAACCATGAAAGAACTTCACATTTCTGCAGGCACGATTGCCCGCACCCTTGTCCTTGTTCTTGCCATCGTCAACCAGATTTTGAGCGCGTGCGGCAAAAGCCCCCTGCCTATTGAGTCGGAAACGCTGGAACAGCTGGTCACGGCCGGTTTTACCACCGTCGCCGCCCTGATTGCGTGGTGGAAGAATAACAGCTTTACCACGAACGCGCTCAAAGCTGACGCGCTGCTTGCGCAGCTGAACGGCAAACGCTAACAGAACAAACCCCCGGCTTGCGCCGGGGGATTTTATGAAAGGAGTAAACCGCAATGGCTGACGAAAAGAATACAGATATCAGCACCCCTTTTATTTTTCAGACGTCGCCCCCGTATGCGGCCCCCGGCGACCATTACCAGTACGACTTGTACTGGCTGGTGAACCAGCTGAAACAGGCGCTTGAAAACACTGAGACACTCCGCGTGCATGACATCGGGCAGGACGCCAGGCTTGACGGACTGGACGAAGTCACCGCGCAGCTGAAAAGCGCCTGCAACGTGCTGTTCGACAAGCTGGCGAAGGGTGACTTTACGAAGGATACCTTCGAGCAGTGGGTAAATACCAACATGACCGGCATCATCTACCAAATGGTGCGGTTCGTGTTCTTCGGTCTTGACGACGACGGCCACTTCGTGGCCTATGTCCCGGCGTCGTGGGAATTCCTTCACTTCGACACGCTGCTTGACCCCGACAAGCCAGGTTTCGGCCACCTTGTCGTGTATTACTGATTTCGAAAGGAGTAAATACCATGGCAAATTGTAACTGCAACGACTTCCCCATCGCCTGCGCCCCTCATGCGCCGGGCGGTGACTGCCATCATCACCATGGCTGCCCGCCGCATCCGTGCCCCCCGCCGGACTATAAGGGCGGCACCAGCATGTACATCGGCGCGCGCTATGTCCCCATTTTCGCGGACCCCGTGGAGTGGGACAACGAGCGGGAGTACGAACCCCTGACCATTGTTGTGTACAACGGCGACATGTACACCAGCAAGTGCTATGTTCCGAAGGGTGCGGCACTCCCGGAGTACCCCGAAAACCAAACGAAATACTGGGTCCGCACCGCTGACTACAACTATCAGTTCGCCGACCTCAAAAAGACCGTGAACGACCTGTCCCGGCTGGTCGAACAGTTCCAAAAAGACAATCAGACCTTCACGGACCTTATCAACGGCTGGAACGAGCAGGTGAAGCAGTGGGAAGCTAAGATGGACGAGTGGCAGACCACCGTTGACGGCGTGACTGCCGCCGTCGCTGACCTCACCGCAAAGCTCAATGAGGAAATCGACCGGGCGAAGGCAGCGGAACAGACAAACGCCGCTGCTATTGCGCAGGAGACCACCGACCGCAAGCAGGCTATTTCTGAGCTTGACGCGGCCTATAAGGCGGCAGACGCCGCCGAAAAAGAAGCCCGCGAAGCCGCCGATACCGCGTTGGGTGAGCGCATCGACGCCGAAGCCGAAGCCCGCGAAGCCGGCGACAACGCAGTAAAAGCGCTTGTCGAGCAGGAGCAGACCCGGGCAGAAGGAGAGGAAACCGCTATCCGGCATGAGTTTGCGACGGCTGATACCGCGCTGGCAAACCGCATCACCGCCAACAAGACCGACATTGATGCTCTGAAAGCCGAACAGACCGTCCAGAACACCAATATCAGCAACAACGCCAAAAACATTTCCGCCAATGCGGCCGAAATCGCCAAGCACGCGGACCGCCTTACAGCTCTGGAGTCCAATGCGTCTGACTGGGATGATGTTTTCCCCGACACGACCATTGCGCAGGAAGTGCAGAAGGAAGAACTTGCACGCGCCAACGCTGATACTGCCCTGAACGGTCGTATCGACGCGCAGGCGTCGGACATCGAAGAACTGCGCGACACGGTCAATCACAAGGTGGACCAGACCATTTATACCGCTGACCAGACCGCGCAGGATACCAAAATTAAGAACAACGCGGATGCCATCGCAGCTATGGATACCGCGTACAAGGCGGCGGACACCGCACTTAACGCCAGCATTACCGCTGAGACCAACCGCGCGACCGACCGGGAGAACGAAATCGAAACAGGGTACAAAAAGGCCGTCAACGACCTTAAAACCGAAGTGACCGGCGATTTCGTCACGGAAACGACCTACAACGCCGGACAGGCGGCACAGGATACCAAAATTAAGAACAACGCGGATGCCATCGCAGCTATGGATACCGCGTACAAGGCGGCGGACACCGCACTTAACGCCAGCATTACCGCTGAGACCAACCGCGCGACCGACCGGGAGAACGAAATCGAAACAGGGTACAAAAAGGCCGTCAACGACCTTAAAACCGAAGTGACCGGCGATTTCGTCACGGAAACGACCTACAACGCCGGACAGGCGGCACAGGATACCAAAATCGCCGAAGCAAAGGCCGCAGCTGATAAGGCAAATACCAATATCGGGGACTGGGAAACCGACCACCCGAACCAGACAATCAGCCAGTGTGCGACCAGTCTTGAAAACGAGACCGCCGCGAATGCCGCAGTTATCGGCGACTGGAATGCACAGCACCCCGGCAAGACGATTGCGCAGGCGGTGAGCGATAACGCCGCCGCCGTTACTACCGAACAGTCCACCCGTGAAGCTGCAGATACCGCTCTGGGTGAGCGTATCGACAACGAGAAGGAACGTGCGACACTCCGCGAAGATGACATTGAAGCTAATTTCAGCGGCGATATCGGCTATTGGAGTGCGTCTTATCCTACTAGCACCATCACGTACGAAATAACCGCGCTGAAAAACCAGCCGGGCAGAACAAGGCATTATGCGACGCTGGCCGACCTTTTCGACAGCGAACACCCGCAGCTTATCCCCTTCACTTCAACCGTGACTTGTTCGGTTCAAGGAGATTCGGGTCAAGAAAAAACTACGGTGACTTACACGAATCCGACGATAGGAGCTTATCTTTCCCCGAACGTCACATGCGACGAGTTTACAATGGGGCCGAGCACCGGTACTTTCGAGTATACAATGGAAGCTGTCAAGTTGTCGACCAAAACGACAGAATTATTTCATTCCACGGCAGCTGGCGTAAATTTCACCGCAGCTTTCGACCCGTCTAATAAGCGTGTCACTGTAATACTTCAGGAGAGTTTTACTACCGTGGTAAACGGCAAAGCTTACGATTTCGCTATTCCTATGCTGGTAGTAAAAACCTAATAGCACCTTGCACAAACTCATCCTATAAATTTTGTGCAAAGTAACGAATC